>JAESFG010000314.1_pt1 | contig 55499 bp, 51 predicted proteins | sample 9269371 | NCBI WGS metagenome assembly JAESFG01 (sample SAMN14506227, study PRJNA617093) | algae metagenome | isolation source: Aetokthonos hydrillicola CCALA 1050 (B3-Florida) and co-occurring... | place: USA: South Carolina | collected 2013-01-01 | reverse complement strand
GAGCTTCCGAGACCGCGAGCGCGGCGGCGACAGGCCAGATCGTGGCGCTGGCGAGGGCAGGCCGCGTCCGAGCTTCCGAGACCGCGAGCGCGGCGGCGACAGGCCAGATCGTGGCGCTGGCGAGGGCCGTCCGCGTCCGAGCTTCCGCGATCGCGAGCGCGGCGGCGACAGGCCGGACCGCGGCGCTGGCGAGGGCCGTCCGCGTCCGAGCTTCCGCGATCGCGAGCGTGGTGGCGACAGGCCGGACCGTGGCGCTGGCGAGGGCCGTCCGCGTCCGAGCTTCCGCGATCGCGAGCGCGGCGGCGACAGGCCCGACCGCGGCGGTGGCGAAGGTCGCCCGCGTCCAAGCTTCCGGGATCGCGAGCGCGGCGGCGACAGGCCCGACCGCGAGGGCGGCGAGCGGCGGCCCCGTCCGAGTTTCAGGGACCGAGATCGCGGTCCGCGAGGCGACAAAGACAAGCGGCCGCGCGGAGGCGACCGCAAAGGCGGGGGTAAGGGTCGCGGACGTAATGAAACGTCGGGCCTCGAGTCCCGAGTGCACGCGGCCAGCGTGATCCAGTCGGTGCTGTCGTTCGGGCGCGCGCTCGAGGACGCCGAGACGTGGGTCGACCGGAACGTGATGAAGGCGCCGCTGATGCCGCGCGATCGCGCTCAGGCGCGGATGATCGCGGCGACGGCGCTCCGCCACCTCGGCGATATCGAGTCGGCATTCGTGCCGTTCCTCGATCGGCCGCTGCCGACCCAACCGCCACTCTTGAAGGCGATCCTCTACGCCGGCGCGGCGCAGCTTCTCTTCATGGAAACGCCGCCGCACGCCGCCATCAACATCGCGGTCGAGCATTGCAGCCGGAACCCGGAGACGGCCCGCTTCGATGGTCTCGTCAATGCACTGCTGCGTCGAGTGTCTGGCGCCAAGGCCGAGGGCACGTTGACGTTCAGTGCCCGAGCCAACGTGCCGGATTGGATGTTCGACCGGTGGGCGAAAACCTACGGTGCGGAGACGGCAGAGCGCATCGCGGCTGCCTCGCTTCGCGAAGCACCGCTCGACGTCACCGCCAAGGGCGATGCGGCAGCAGTTGCCGCGGAGCTCGAAGGCATCGTGTTGCCAACTGGCTCGATCCGGCTCTCGCAGAAGGGACGGGTCGATGCGCTGCCGGGCTTCCGTGAGGGCCAATGGTGGGTGCAGGACGCGGCCGCCGCTCTGCCAGCGCGCCTGCTCGGCGACGTCGCCGGCCTGCGCATCGCCGACCTCTGCGCGGCTCCAGGCGGCAAGACGGCGGAACTGGCTGCGCGCGGCGCCTTGGTAACGGCCGTCGACATCTCGCTCGAGCGGCTCGGGCGGGTGCGTGAGAACTTGTCGCGTCTCGGGCTAACCGCCGAGACGGTCGAGGCGGACGCCGGCACATGGGTGCCGGACCAGGTGTTCGATGCGGTTCTGCTCGACGTGCCCTGCACGGCGACGGGCACCATTCGTCGGCATCCGGACATTCTCCGGCTGAAGCGTCCGGATGATGTCGGCAAGCTCGCCGAGACGCAGGGGCGGCTGCTGCGCCATGCCGTCAGTCTCGTCAAACCGGGCGGCCTGCTGATCTACTGCTCGTGCTCGCTGGAGCCCGAGGAGGGCGTCGAGCAGATCGGCCGATTCCTCGCAGGATCGACGAGCGTCGAGCGGGTTCCGATCGCCGCCGGCGAGGCGGGCATTGCGCCTGAGTGGCTCACGAGCCGGGGTGAACTCCGGACGCTTCCATTCCACCTCGAGTTGGAACCGGCCGAGCTTTCCGGCATGGACGGGTTCTACGCAGTGAGGCTTCGGCGCATCGCTTGAACGCCGTTTCATTCTAGCGGCGGGCCTTCCACACGTTCGACGGCCCGCTGCCTTGTCTTGGCCTTCGCGACCCACTTAGCTCTCTGTACAGATTCGCAGGAGCAGTGGTTTTGGCTGACGCCGAGACGATCCGGACGACGGTGAGACGCCGCCCGACTCTCAGCCAGCGTGCGGGCGTTGCTCGCGCAGCCATGGCTTCGGCCGTCGGCGCCGCTACGTCGGCTCTTTCCCTTTCGCCGCTGCTCCGGTGGCGCCATGGACGGCGTGCAGTCGATACGCTCGTCATTCTGCCGCGCGACCTCAGGGGCTCCGATCCGGCGTTCTATTCGGAACTGCTCGAGGGCCAGATCTGCCTCGCGGGTACGATTGTGGTATTCGGCGACGGCAGTCCGTTCGACGACGAACCGGCGGACGAAGCGGCTCTCTTGGAGTTGCACGGGTTCGGTTGGATTCGGCACCTCGGCGCGCAAGCCGAGGACCAGGATGCCTGTCTCGCCGCGGGCGAACTGGTCGACGACTGGATCGCGCGCTACGGCACGCGTCGCGATCATCTGGCGTGGTCGCCGGCCGTCGTGGCACGACGCGCGCTCTCGTGGATGGCGCATGCGGGCGTCGTACTGGCGGAGGCCGAGCCCGAAGCCTACGACCGCTTCATGCGATCGCTCGGCGACCATCTCGTCCACCTCGCAGGCTGCTGGTCGACGGGGCGCGATGGCATCGACCGCCTGCTCGCTGTCATCGCGCGGGTTGCTGGGGACGTGTGTGTCGAGGGTCGCGAGACGTATCTCAACCGCTCGTGTGCCGATCTCAGCAGGGAACTCGACCGGCAGATCGACGACGACGGCTGCCACGTATCGCGCAACCCGGACGCCATCGTGGAGGTGCTCCTCGACCTGCTGCCCGTTCAGCATTGCATGCGGGCTCGAGATTTGCCGGTGGCGCCTGCGATCCAAGACGCGATCGTGCGGGCAATGCCGATGCTGCGCTTCCTGCGCCTCGGTCGCGGCCTCGTCCGCTTCAATGGAACCGATGGCTGCCAACTCGACGCGCTCGCCTCGGTGCTCGCCCAGGATCCGGGGACAGGCGAAGACGACTTCGATGAGCCTGGGCCGGGCTTCCGCTCGGGGTACGCGCGCCTCGCGGCCGGCGAGACGGTCGTGGTCGCAGACGTCGGCAAGGCGCCGCCAGCGCAATTCGGTGCGCTCGCCCATGCCGGGATTCTGTCGTTCGAAATGGCAGTGGGCGGCGAACTGGTGATCGTCAATTGCGGCGCACCGGCACTCGGCCCGCGCGGAGCCGCGCGCGGAACGTCCAGCCACAGCACACTTGAACTCGGCGACCGCTCTTCCGCCACGCTTGCCGAGGCCGCGGCGTTGGTCCGTGTGGCCGGAGGACCGCCACTCGTCGGGCACGGCCGGGTGGTCGCCGGCGGGGGCAACGATCCGAACGGCGCCGCCATTCTCGACGCTTGGCACGAAGGCTATCTCGAGAATCTCGGGCTCGTGCACACGCGGCGGCTGGCTTTGGCTGCGGACGGTACAGCGCTCGATGGCGTCGATCGGCTATCCGGTCCGCGCGACAGCACGGTGCGGCTCAGAACCGATCAGCCGTTCGCCATCCGGTTTCATCTCGCGACGAACGTAATGATCGCCGGTGGTCCCTGGGCGGACGCTGTCGATCTCGTGCTGGCGAACGGGCAGCGCTGGCGGCTCGACGTGACGGGCGCGATGCTCTCGCTCGATCCAAGCCGGCGGTACGGATCGAGCGGGATCTCCGAGGGCCTGCAGGTCGTGCTCCGCGGCACGACGTTCGGCGAAAGCGAGGTTCGCTGGCGGCTGCATCGCAGAGACTGACCTCTGCAATTTGACCTGCATCAACGTCAGCCACGGCAACGACCGGCACGGTGAAACGGTTAGTCACCAAGAGCCGGTCAGATGGCCTACAGAACAATCCTCGTTCATCTTCCCGACGACACGCGCGCGCCTGCGCTGATGTCGCTCGCACTTGATTTCGCGCGGACGTTCGATTCGCACGTGATCGGCGCCTACGTGTTCCCCGCCTATCGGATCACGCCGCCGATCCCGCTGCCGTTCGGCAGTGACGTCGCCGGTCAGATCCGGCGGGCCGTCGCTGAAGACGTCGACCGAACGCGCAAGGCATTCGATGCAGCGACCGCCAACCAGCCGGTCGTGTGCGAATGGCGCGCCGTCACCTCGCAGCGTCGCGATGCCTGCGACATCGTCCTCGAACACGCGCGCGCGGCGGACCTTGTCATCGCGAGCCAAGCCGATCCCGATTGGGAACTCAGCGCCATTCTCGATTTCCCCGAGCGCATCGTGCTCGGCGCCGGGAGGCCGGTGCTGGTGCTGCCGCGCGCGGGCAAGTTCCGCATGCCGAAGCGCATCACTGTCGCTTGGAACGACCGCCGGGAGGCCGCGCGCGCCCTCGGCGACGCTCTGCCGCTACTCAAGACGGCGGAGGAAGTGACGGTGGTCACCATCGAGGAAGATGCCCCGCGCGAAGGGCAACTCCCGGATACCGAGATTGCCGCTGCGCTCGCTCGCCATGGCGTGAAGGTCCGGCTCGTGAGCGACGTGCGCGGCCATCGCGCGATCGGCGAGGCTATTCTTCAGCAGGCGGCCGACCACGGTGCCGATCTTCTGGTGATGGGCGCCTACGGCCACACGCGCGTGCGCGAGTTCGTGTTCGGTGGCGCCACGCGCCACATGCTGACCGACATGACCCTACCGGTCATGTTTTCCAACTGACCGGAGTCATCATGTCGAAGTTGACGAAGAGCGACGCCGAAAAACTGCTGCGTCGCGTACGCATGGAACTGGCGCGCGATCCCGAGCATCCCGCCGGCAGCCACGACCGAGGCTACGACTTCATCGCTCCGATCGATGCCAACGGCCACATCAGTGCCGATGCTTGGCACCTGCTGCGCGACCGGTGCCGCGTCAAGCGCTTCTGGGGCGACGAAGGCGACGAGGTCGGCCATATCGTCCGCAAGCCGGGCGGCTCGTGGGCCTTCCACTACGACATTCACGGCGATCCGACGCACGATGAAGTCGGCTACCGGTTCGACGCGCACGTTTTCAAGCCGGGAGAGTACGTCTCAATCCGCGAGCACGACGGCGTGTTGAGGACCTTCTTTGTGAAGGCCGTTGTCGACCTCGACTGATCAGGTCGGAAACCGGCGCTTCAGCTCAGCAACTTGATCCGGCGTCAGCATCCGGATGCGCTCGTTCCGCAACAGCAGGAAGAGACGCGCCGTCTCTTCCAGCTCTTCGACGGCATCGGTCGCTGCGGCCAGCGTCGTTCCGGCGACGACCGGCCCGTGGTTGGCGAGCAGCACCGCGTGGTGCTTGCCCGCAAGCTTGCCGACCGCGTCAGCGAGGCTTTCATCTCCCGGCGGATAATAGGGTACAAGCGGCAGCGTGCCGACGCGCATCACCGAGTAGGCAGTAATCGGCGGCAGCACGTCGTGGCAGTCGGCATGATCGAGGCAGCTGACCGCGACCGAATAGGTCGAATGCAGATGAACGACCGCGCCAGCCGTCGGGCGCTCGCGATACATCGTGGTGTGCAGGAACGCTTCCTTCGTCGGCTTGTCGCCACCGAGGTGGCGGCCGTCGGCATCGAGCAGCGAGAGCCGGGCCGGATCGAGCATCCCGAGCGACGATCCCGTCGGGGTCATCAGCCAGCCACCGTCGTCGAGGCGGATCGAGATATTGCCCGTTGAGCCGTGCGTGAGGCCGCGGTTGAACAGCGACGCGCCCGTTCGGACGATCTCATCCCGGAGTTTGGCGTGGGCAGTCACGACAACAGGCTCCAGGCCTTGAGGAAGAAGTCCGGCGCGCCGAAGTTGCCGGACTTCAAGGCGAGGACGACGCCCGAGCTGTCGAGGCTGCGCGTCCACGGCACGCCCGGATCGATCTCCGGGCCGATTTCGATCGATGTAATGCCGAGCGCACCGACGACGGCGCCCGACGTCTCGCCACCGGCGACGATCAGCCGTGTCACGCCGTGGTTCGCGAGACCCCGGGCCACGTCGGCCAGGGTGCGCTCGACGATGGCGCCCGCCTCTTCGCGGCCGAGCTTCTGCTGGATCGCGGCGACGGCGGCAGGTTCATCGCTCGAATAGACGAGGAACGGCTTGTCGCGCGGCTGCTTCGCGATCCAGGCGAGAACATCGGCGGCGCCGGTCTTGCCGGCGGCAATGTCGAGAGGATCGATGCGCAGCGTCGGCAAGCCGGCGGCGATCGCCGCACGGACCTGACCGCGGGTCGCTTCCGAGCAGCTGCCCGCGAGGATCGCGGCGCGCCCCGGTCGCGCGGCCATCGATCTCGGTGCCTCAGCGGCTTTCATCAAGCCGCGACGCACGAAGTTCGCGGGCAGGCCCATGGCGACGCCCGAGCCGCCGGTGATGAGCGGCATATCGGCCGCGGCGGTGCCCATGTCGACGAGATGACGATCGGTCACCGCATCGACGACGACGAAGCGGATGCCGGCATCGGCCGCCTTGGCAAAGGCTTCGGCGATTGCCGCCGGTCCCTGGTCGACGGTTCCGAACGGCACGAGACCAACCTCCAGCTTCGTCTGGCGCTGGAGCACCCGGACCAGGTTGCTGTCGCGCATGGGCGTCAGCGGGTGGTCCTTCATCGGGCTCTCGGCGAGCGGGACGTCGCCGACGAAGAGATTGCCCATGTATACGGAGCGCTTGTTGGCCGGGAAGGCGGGGCAGACGAGGGCCACCTTGCCGCCGACGCGGGCAATCAGGGCCTCAGCGACAGGGCCGATGTTGCCCTTATCCGTCGAGTCGAAAGTCGAGCAATACTTGAAGAACAGTTGCTTGGCGCCGCGCCGCAGAAGTTCGTCGGCGGCGGCGAGTGACCAGGCGATCGCTTCGTCGACCGGGTTGGTGCGCGACTTCAGCGCGACGACGACGGCGTCGATGCCGTCGAGGTTCGTGGAGGCGTCGGGGACGCCCATGATCTGAACCGTGCGCATGCCACTGCGCGTCAGCATCAGCGCGAGATCGGTCGCGCCGGTCAGATCGTCCGCGATGCAGCCGAGGAGCATGGTTCCGCCTCTTGCCCGTGTCGCCGGTTCAGTAGGTCTTCGCGGCTGGCCCTTGGGCCTGCCCGCGCACCTCCTTGACGGCCGCCGCGGCGGCTGCCGCCATCAGTCGCGCGTCATTCAGGATGGTGCAGAGCTGGAAGCCCTGCGCGAAGCACTTGATCGTGGTCTTCGGCCCATCGGTATGGATGCCGGCGATCAATCCGCGCTCCTGCGTTTTCCGGCGGATGGTCTCGATGGCGGCGAGCACCTCCGGATCATCCGGCGCAAGCGTCGGCGTCTTGCCCATGGAGAGCGACAGGTCGGAGGGGCCAATGTAGGTGCCGTCGAGGCCCGGCACCGACAGGATCTCGTCGAGGTTCTTCAGCGCCTTGGTGGTCTCGATCATGGCGAACAGCAGCACCTCGTCGTTGGCGTGCTGCCAATAGTCGGCGCCGGCGTACTGCACCGCGCGGTTCGGCCCGAACGAGCGGAAGCCTTTCGGTGCGTAGCGTGCGGCGCCGACGAACGCTTCCGCCTCCTCGCGCGAGTTGATCATGGGGCAGACGAGCCCGAAAGCGCCGGCGTCGAGGAGCTTCATGATAATGGCCGGATCGTTCCACGGCACGCGAGCCATGGGGACGGCGCTGGTCGTCGAGATGGCCTGAAGCATTCCGACGGCGGACTGGAAGTCGACCGGCCCATGCTGGAGGTCGATGGTCACGCTGTCCCAGCCCTGGTGGGCGTAGACTTCGGTCGCGTAGGAGTTAGCGATCGCGCACCAGCCGTTGACGACCTTGCCGCCCTCGGCGATGCGCTGCTTGATGGCGTTCTTGCGCATGGACTTCGCAAACCTTTCTCAGGATGTCGCGGACCGGCGACCGTAGATTTCCGGGTTGAAGACGTTGGAGCGGTCGAGCCGCCCGTCGAAGCAGTCGAGAATGTTCTGCGCCACCGCGATCGCCATGCGGACCACGCCTTCGGCTGTCGTCGCTGCGGAGTGCGGAGTCAGGATCAGGCGATCGCAGGCCAGCAGAGGATCGTTCGGCTTCGGCGGTTCCTCGGCCTGGACGTCGAGCCCGGCGCCCATGATGGTCCCGCGCTGCAGCGCGTCGAGCAGGGCCGCCTCGTCGACGATGCCGCCGCGGGCGCAGTTGACGACGTAGGCCGTCGGCTTCATCAGCACCAGTTCGGCCGGTCCGATGAGCCCACGCGTCGCCGGCTCGAGCGGGCAATGCAGCGTCACGAAATCCGCCTGCGGAAGACCATCGGCCAGCCGCGTGATCGGCTCGCAACCCATCGTGCGGATCTGATCCGCCGAGAAGGCCGGATCGATGCCGAGACAGCGCATCCCGAGGGCGTTGAGAACAACGGCCAGGCGACTGCCGATGCGGCCAAGTCCGACGATCAGAACCGTCCGGCCAGCAACGTCGATCGCCTCGAGTTTCATCTTTCGCCAGTAATCGCCCGTGCGGACCGCGCGATCGAAATCCGGCAGCCGCTTGGCGAGCGACAGCATCATCGCCAGCGTGTGCTCGACGACGGACGGCGCGTTGGCCGTGCCGACGGTCGTCACGGGGACGCCGGCGGCCGTCGCAGCCGCGATGTCGATGTTGTCGACGCCGACGCCGTGCCGAGAAATGATCTTGAGCCGCGGCGCGGCCGCGATCATCCCCGCGTCGACTTTCGAGACGCGGATGGCAAGCGCGTCGACGTCACGAACGAGCGGAAGGACGACATCACGGTCGGCACTCGGGGCAACGATCGTTTCGACGTCTTTCCGTGCCCGGAGCAGACGCATTCCCTCCTCGTGGATGGGGGAGACAACCAGGACTTTCCAAACCATCGTGGGCTCCCGCCGGTCAGTGGATCTCGTCCTGGCGGGCGAGGGCCTCCTTGAGCTTCTCGACGGTGAAGCCCGGCGCACGGGCCATGTCCAGGATCACGGCCTCCTTGCGCGCGAGAAGATCGCAGGCGGCCGGCAGCTTGGCGGCGAGGGCGGCCGGGATCACCGCGGCGCCGTGGCGGTCCATGTGAATGAGGTCACCCGACCGGACGACCATGCCGGCAACGCGCACTTCGCGGCCGTAGCCGTCGAGGTGGACGTGAGCGTGGCTCGGCTGGATCGAGCCGGCGAGCACGGCAAGACCCGGCGCCCATTGCGGGATGTCGCGGATCGAGCCATCGGTGACGACCCCGGCGACACCCAGGGCCTTGTGCACCGTGCTTTGCACTTCGCCCCAAAACGCGCCGAAACCGACCTCTGCGCCGTCGAGATCTTGAATGACCACCACGGCGGGGGATGGGCCACCGCTCGCTACGTACTCGTAGTATCCGATGCGTTGCGTGCGGGCCGCCTTGGCATCGAGTTCGTTCGGATGGGTCGAGCGGATGGTCGCGGTCCGCGCATAGCCGACGACCGGCGGCAGATCCGGGAACGGACAGATGAACGGCCGCATCGTGAAGCCAGTGAGTCGGCGCGCGGGGTCGACGATCTCGAGGGCGTTGCAGATCGTCGGCGTGTCGAACGCCCTCAGCTTCTCGAGTACGGCGGCCTCGATCATCACACTCTCCTCAGGCTTTCAGCGCACTGTCGATGCGAGCCTGGGCGAGCCCGACCTTCAAGGCCGTGCGCGCGATCGCGGTCCAGGTGTCGTCCGGCAGCGGCACGCCTTCCGCGAGACGCTTCTTGCGCGTCGCGATTTCGGGCTCACCGGGCGCCAGGACGGGATCGCCGGCCTTGGCGGGCCGCGAACTCGTGAAGTAGCTCACGTAGCGGTCGACCTCGCCCGGGAAGTAATCGTCCGGATCGACAACCTTCGGGTCGATATAGAAGGACAGCATGCCGTTGGCCCAACGCGGGCGGTTCTCGTCGGCTGCGCCAGTGCCGGTCAGTGCGCCGCCCAGGACTTCGACCATGAAGGCGAGGCCCGAGCCCTTGTGGTCACCGAAGGCGCGAATGGCGCCGGTGCCCTTCTTGTAGTCCCGCGGCCCGACCGGCTCGTAGTGGCCGTAGAGCACGTGGGGGTCGCCGCTGATCGTCCCGTCCGGTGCGATCAGCGAATGGCTCGGGAGCGCCTTGCCGCCCTGGCTGGCGACCAGGACCTTGCCTTCGGCGACGACGGATGTTGCGAAGTCGAGGATGAGCGGCGGCTGGTTACCCGAGCGCGGGATGCCGACGGAATAGGGCGCCGTCGAGAGACGGCGGTCGACGCCGCCGTATGGGGCGACCAACAGGCTCTGCGGCGCGTTGCAATAGTGGATCGAAACGAGGCCGGCTTCGGCCGCCATTTCCGCCCACTCGCCGACGCGGCCGACGTGGCCGGAATTGCGAAGTGCGATGGCGGACAGCCCCATCGCCTTGGCCTTCTTGATGCCAATGTCGACCGCTTGCGGGGCGACGGTCTGGCCGAAGCCGTACTGCCCGTCGACGACAGCGAGGACCGGCGTTTCCTTGACGACGACCACCGTGCGATCGGCGATGAAGGCGCCTTCTTCCTTCCACTCCACATAGCGGGGGACGCGGACGACGCCGTGGCTGTCGTGGCCCGCCAGATTGGCGCCCACGAGCGACTTTCCGAGCTGGCGGCCTTCCTTCTCGGAGCAGCCTGCCGCCACGAAAATGTCGCGGACGAGATCCTGAAGCGCCTCGGCGCGGATCTTGATCATGCGTTTCCCCCGCAGGTTTTTTCGTTCGAGCGTTCTTTGGCGCACGAACGGGCGGCGCCCGTCGTGTGCGAATGGGAGGGCATCGTGGCCGAAACGCCGCCGGTTGGCCAGAGCCCTGTCGCACCCGGCGGCCCTGCCATGCCAAAAGGGTCCGGCGCTGTTGATCTCACGTCTTGCGAGAGCGGGCCGGTTGGCCAATTGTGCGGCCGCAAAGAGGATACAAGGACATGGATTTCGCACTCTCGCCGAAGCTCGAAGACCTCAAGGCCCGCATCGACGCCTTCGTCCGGTCGGAGGTCATTCCGTTCGAAACCGACCCGCGCTGGACGGCGCACGGGCCGACGGACGAACTTCGCCGCGAGTTGAATGCCAAGGCCCGGGAGGCGGGACTGCTCGGTGTGCACGCGCCCGACGAATTCGGCGGCACCGGCCTCGACCACCGGGGTAAGGCCGTGGCGCTCGAAGCGGCCGGCTATTCGATGCTCGGCCCGGTCGCGATCCACGCGCAGGCTCCTGACGAGGGCAATATCCATCTGCTCGATATCGTGGCCACACCCGCCCAGCGCGCGAAGTATCTGAAGCCCTTGGCGACTGCGGAAGTTCGATCCTGCTTCGCCATGACCGAACCGGCACCGGGCGCCGGGTCCGACCCCGCGGCGCTGGCGACACGTGCCGTGCCCGACGGCAACGGTTTCATCATCCGCGGCACGAAGTGGCTCATCACGGGGGCCGAAGGTGCGGCGTTCTCGATCGTCATGGCCCGCACGGGCGACGGGCCATTCGACGCGACCATGTTCCTCGTCGATCTGCCGAACCCGGCCTTCAAGATCGTCCGTACACTCGACACGCTCGACTCGAGCTTCATGGGTGGCCATGCGGTCATCGAGTTCGACGACCTGCGCGTCTCGGGCGAGGACGTGCTCGGTGAGGTCGGACAGGGGTACAAGTATGCCCAGGTGCGGCTCGCACCCGCCCGCCTGACGCACTGCATGCGCTGGCTCGGTTCGGCACGCCGCGCCCACGACATCGCGACCGAATACGCCCGCAAGCGGATGGCGTTCGGCAAGCCGCTCGGCGAGCACGAGGGTGTCAGCTTCATGCTGGCCGACAACCTGCTCGACATCCACACCGCGCGCCTCGCCATCTGGCATTGCGCGTGGATGCTCGATCAGGGCGACAAGGGCACACTCGACAGCTCGATGGCGAAGGTCATCGCGTCGGAGGCCATTTTCCGCGTGGCGGATCGCTGTGTGCAGATCCTCGGCGGCCTCGGCCTGACGCGCGACACCGTCGTCGAGCGCATCTTCCGGGATGTCCGCGCCTTTCGGGTCTACGACGGACCGTCCGAAGTGCACCGCTGGTCGATCGGCCGGCGCATCGTCAAGGGCGACAAGCCGCGTGAGCGCAAGCACTGACCGGTTTCGCTGTTACTTCTTTTTTGACTTCGCTTTGCGAGGAATTGGGGCTGCACCGCTGCGTCGGGCGGTTGCACGCTCGGGCTTCGCGGTGGTGACGACATCCGCCGGCTCGTAACTTGCGAGTTCGGCGGGCACGCTCTGACCCAGGTGGAGATATCCGGTCTGGATGATCCGCCAGCGAAAGATGCGCTCCGCGCGGTCGCCGTCGCCCGAGTGGATCGCCTCGACGAACTCCCGGTGATTGCGGACGATGCTGGACGTGTCGTGATTGAAGAGCGCGTTCTTCCGCATGAAGACGCGCACAGACATGGAGACGAGCCGCCAGGATTCGAGCAGGAGGGCATTGCCGCTGAACCGGCAGATGGTCTCGTGGAATTCCCAGTCGAGGCGCCGCCGCTCCTCTGCCGAGCCGTCGCGCGAGGCGACCTCGAACCGGTCGTGGATGCGGCGGATGACATCGAGATGGCCGGGGTCCGCTTGCGTGGTCACGAGGCGCGCCGCCAGACCTTCGAGCACGGCGCGCACGGAGATCATCTGCTCCATGTGCGCGTTGCTCAAATGGCGAACGTGCGTACCGCGACCATTGCGGGTCTCGACGAGGCCTTGCGCTTCGAGCTGGCGGAAGGCTTCGCGAAGGGGGGCGCGGCTCACCCCGAGGCTGGCGGCGAGGCTGGTTTCGACGAGGCGTTCGCCCGGGCGGATCGTTCCGTCGGCGATGCCTTCGATGAGGCGCTCTGCAACGATCTCTGGAAGTCCGCGACGAGCGGGCAGTGTTAGCCCATCGGTGGCGGTTCGACCGGCGGCGAAGCCAGCCGCTCTGTCGTCATCATCGATCTGCAATTTTTTGATCGCAGCCGCTGCGCTCGGGCGAACCGGTCGTGCATCCACCCGGGTGTCGCCGGGGGATCATCCGAACCTAGCCGAAGCGAAGAGGGATGCGTCCCCGAACTTATATGGGGACGGCACCGGGAGGCGCCGTCCCCATGCTTATCTCCCTAGACTTGGACCGCCTTGATGAGGTGCGCCATTTGAGCGTCGTTTCTCGGCCCGTCGACTGTCGACGGCGCTACCATGTAAGACGTGCGACGACGTGTCAAGCAACTCGAACACGCCATCGCATTGCAAACGATAACTCTGCTATATATCAGATGCTTATGGTCTATTCTTCCGACCGATTCCGCTTTGTTGCGAATGTCACGATCGCGTCAACGACATCCGACTCGGCATCGCGGAACGGGGAATGGCCGGCGCCACGTACCACGAACCGGCTGACCGGTCCCCGAGCGACCGAGGCGACGGCGTCGATCTGCGCCAGTGTTCCGTATTCGTCATTATCGCCCTGAATGAGTAGGCTGGGTACAGACAGGCGGCCCGCCTCCCCGCCGAGCGACCACGTGCGGAAGCGCGGGTCCAGCCAAATGCGCGACCATCCAAGAAAGGCGCCGTCGACGTCGGCGTGATGCCGCGCGAGCCGCTCGCGCAGACCGCGCTTCTCGTAGGCTTCGACGGCGCGGGCTATGCTCCGGATCGTGATGTCTTCGACGAACACATGCGGGGCGATCAGGACGACGCCCGATACCGGACGGCCGGAGTCGGCGGCGTGGATCAGAGCAATCGATGCGCCATCGGAATGACCGATGAGGATGGGCGCCTCGATCGCGAGCCGATCGAGAAGCACGGGCAGAACATCGAGCGCCTCCTCGTGCATGAAGCGCGGAGTGCGGGGCTCGGCGAGCGGCGAGGACCGGCCATAGCCGAAACGCGAGTACGCAACGGCCGGCACGCCGAGGCGCCGCGCGACCTTATCCGGGAAATCCCTCCAAAGACTGGCGCTGCCCAGACCTTCGTGCAGGAACACCAGCGTCGGACCAGCACTCGGATCCCCGAGGACCATGCGGTACTCAATCGAGCGCCCGTCCCCGAGATCCAGCGCGTGCATCGTCAGACTCCGAGGTGACGATGCATCAACGCGGTGTCGGAGAGAATGTCCCGGGCGGGTCCTTCGACCACCGCCTGCCCCTTCACCAGGATCATCACGCGGTCGACGACGGCGGCAACCTCCGCCACCGTCTTGTCGACGATCAGGGTCGCGACGCCGGCAGCACGGATCGACCGGATCGTCCGCCAGATTTCGTCGCGGACGAGCGGCGCCAGACCCTCCGTCGCCTCGTCGAAGATGACGAGTCGCGGATTGCCGAGCAGGGCGCGGGCGATGGCCAGCATCTGCTGCTCTCCACCCGACAACTGATCGCCGCGGTTGGTCAGTCGCTCGGAAAGGCGTGGGAAGAGGTCGAGGACGCGGTCGCGCGTCCAGACCGGGGTTGCGCCCTCGGGCGCGCGCTCGGCAATGGCGAGGTTTTCCTCGACGCTCAGCGACGCGAAGATGCCCCGGCCTTCCGGCACGTACGCGATGCCGGACCGGGCGATCGCAAAGGTCGGGCGTCCTGTGGCTACGGCGCCGTCGATCCGCACCTCGCCGCGCGCGACCGGCACGAGACCCATCAGCGTCCGGATCAAGGTCGTCTTGCCCATGCCGTTGCGGCCCATGAGTCCGACGGCCTCGCCCGGCGCGATGGCGATCGAGACGCCGCGCAGGATGTGGCTCTGGCCGTAGTAGGCGTGCAGGTCGCGGCCTTCGAGGATCGGGGGCGTGGTCAAGCGTGCCCCCCGAGGTAAGCACGCTGTACATCGGCGTTGGCGCGGATCGTCTCCGGCGTGCCCTCCGCGAGCACGGCGCCGTCGACCATCACGGTCATCCAGTCGGCGACCTGGAAGACGAAATCCATGTCGTGCTCGATCAGGAGGATGGCGTGCTCGGCCGCGAGGTCGCGGAGCAGGCGGGCGATGCGTTCACCCTCCTCGGGACCCATGCCGGCGAGCGGCTCGTCGAGCAGCAGCACCTTCGGGCGACTCGCGAGCGTCATCGCGATCTCGAGAAGACGCTGCTCACCGTGTGCGAGGGTGCCTGCCGTGCGAGCGCCTGAGCTTTCGAGGCCGACGCGCGCGAGTGCCGCTTCCGCGGCGGCGACGATCTGGCGTGCAGATCCGGCAGGGCGCAGGAGCGAACGGGGCTCGGACATCACCGCCTGGGCCGCGAGGCGTACGTTCTCCAGCACCCTGAGCGATTTGAATATGTTCGTGCGCTGGTAGGACCGGCCGAGGCCCAGGTGTACGCGTCGCCAACCGGGCATCGTCTCGATTCGCTCTCCGGCCAACCGGATCTCGCCGCGCGACGGGGCGAGTTCGCCCGAGAGGAGATTGACGAGGGTCGACTTGCCGGCGCCGTTCGGGCCGATCACGGCGTGGAGTTCGCCCGGCGACAGCGTAATCGCGACATCGCGAACGGCCGAGAGGCCGCCGAAATCGCGTCCGAGCCCTTGCGTGGCAAGCAGCGGCGTGCGGCCGTGGCGCGTTTCAGCCATGTCGCGCCCCTTCCGCCGTCCCGCTCTCCGATGACGGGGCGCCGGCCGGAGGCTTCGCCGGTTCCGCGGGGCGGCGCGCGAAGGTCCAGAGCCCGGCGAGCCCGCGACGCAGCACGAGGACGACGGCCAGGATCACAAGGCCCTCGACGAGCAATTTGCGCTCGGTGATGAGCTGCGATGCTTCCCCGAGACCGACCCAGGCGAGCGCGCCGAGGATCGGACCATGCAGCGTGTAGAGGCCGCCGAGTAGGATCATCAGCAGCGCCTCGGCGGAACGATGCCAGCCGACCAATTCGGGGTTCACGAAGCCGCGGTGCATGGCCCACATGTGGCCGGCAACACCGGCGAGCATGCCGGCGAGGATGAAGGCTGCAAGCTTGTAGCGGTATGTGTCGTAGCCGAGCGCAACCATCCGGTGCTCGTTGACGCGGATGCCTTGCAGCACGCGGCCGAACAGCGAGCGGAGCAGCAACGCGAGGCCGATGTACATCAGCACGAGCTGGATGAGCGCCACGTAATAGGTGCCGATCGGACGCTGGCGACGCGGCAACTGCAGTTCCCAGCCGAACGCCGAGATGAGCGGCCGCGCGAGGTAGGCGCCGTCGGTGCCGCCGCCAAGCTTGGTGTCGTGGAAGACGAAGAAGATCATCTGACCGAACGCCAGGGTGACCATCAGGAAGAAGAAGCCCTTGGTGCGGAGCGACAGGGCGCCCACGACGGCGGCAACGGCACCCGAGACGAGCACCGCGGCCGGCAGCGTCATCCACATCGGCAGGCCGGCGTTGGCGGGCGTCACCAGATAGACCGTGTACGCTGCCAGCCCATAGAAGGCACCGTGTCCGAGGCTGACGAGGCCCGTGCAGCCGACGAGCAGCTGCAGGCTCAAGGCGAGCATGGCGGCGATCAACGCGGTCGTGCCGAGCTCGACGTAATAGGTGGATGGCGCGAGGTAGGGGAGCGCCGCGAGAGCGACCGCGCCGACGACGAGGCCGAGCCACCCCGCGCGTGATGCCGGCAACATGGGCGTATCGTTGTCCGCCATGTCAGGCCGCCCGCCCGAAGAGACCGGCCGGCCGCCAGAGCAGCACGGCCGCCATCAGAACATAGATCGCGAGGCCGGAGACACCGGGCACATAGGCCTTGCCGAGCGTGTCGACGAGGCCGATCAACAGCGCCGACCAGAAGGCGCCCGAGACGGAGCCGAGTCCGCCGATCACGACGACCACGAACGAGATGATGAGGAAGCCGTCGCCCATGTTGGGGTAGACGGAGTAGAGCGGCGCGGCGAGCACACCGGCGGTCAGAGCGAGCGCGGTGCCAACCGCGAACACGACGAGGTGGACGAGGCGGGCGTCGATGCCGAGGATGTCGACGATCTCGGGTTTTTCGGCGGCCGCGCGGATGACGGCGCCGAAGCGCGTTCGCTCGATCCACCAGAACAACCCGAGCGCCAGCAGCAGGCAGACGGCGATGACGGCGAAGCGATAGGCCGAGTAGCTGAAGTCGCTGGTGATCGGCACCGAGAAGTCGAGTGCCGCCGGGATCGGGACGCTGTGGAAGTCGTTGCCGACGAGGAAGGAGCGGCCCTCCTCGAACAGCAGGATCAGCGCGAAGGTCAGCAGCACCTGGTCGAGATGCTCGCGCTTGTAGAAGTGGCGGAAGAGGCCGCGCTCGAGCAGTGCGCCGAGGGCGATGCCGCCGAGGATACCGGCCGGCAGCGCGAGCCACAGTGAGCCGGTCGCGCGGCCAACCAGGAACGCGGCGTAGGCGCCGACCATGAACAGCGAGCCGTGCGCGAGATTGATGATGCCCATCACGCCGAAAACGAGCGTCAGCCCGCTGGCGATGAGGAACAACAGCAACCCGTACTGGACGCCGTTGAGCAGCTGCGCGACGAGGCCGGCCAAGTCCATGGTGTCAAGAGAGCCCCCGGTTCGGAGGCCCTCTCATAGCATCCCTGGGCCGGCACGGAAGTCCGCTTCGGCGGCGTGGTTGCCGCACGGATCGGGCATCGGCCGACGTCGGCCGTCAGGCGATCTTGCAGCCGGACCCCGGGTCGGCGAGCTGTTCGGCCGCGATGCCCGTCATCTTGTTCTCGTTGCCGACCACTTTGCGCAGATAGATGTTCTGCACGACGTTCTGGCTGTCGGAGATCGAGATCGGGCCGCGTGGGCTGTCGATCTTGGCGCTGCGCATCGCCTTGTAGAGGCCAGCCTCATCCTCGATCTTGCCCTTGACCGCCTCGAGACCGACGGCGAGCAACTGGGCCGCGTCGTATCCCTGAACCGCATAGACGTCGGCGTCGCGGCCGGCGCGGTCCTTGAAGGCTTTGCGGAAGCCGGCGTCGCGGGCGTTGGTCAGGCCGTCCGCGTAGTGCAGTGCCGTCTCGATGCCCTCGGCTGCGGCGCCCTGAGCCTGCAGCGTGCCTTCGGTCAGGAAGCCCGAACCGCAGAGCGGCACCTTGATGCCGGCGGCCGCGTATTCCTTGACGAACTGGACGGCGCCGCCGCCCGCGAAGAAGGCGCCGACCGCCTCGACGCCGAGGCCTGGGATCTGCGCCAGCAGCGGCTGGAAGTTGGTCTGCGGGAACGGCAGCTTTAGAACTTCGATGAGCTGGCCACCATGCTTTTCGAGGCCCTGCTTGAAGCCTTCGGCGCTTTCGTTGCCGGCTGCATAATCCCACGTCACCCACGCCGCCTTCTTGATGCCGCGCTTGCCGAGCTCGAGGCCCATGCCGTGGGCCGGCTGCCAGTTGGTGAACGAAGTGCGGAAGACGTTCTTGGCGCAAAGCTCGCGCGTGACGGCGTTGTTGCCGGCGTTCGGAATGATCGTCAGCGTACCGCTTTCCTTGACGACCTTGTGGATGCCCATCTGCACGCCTGAGTGGACCGTGCCGATGAGCACGTCGACCTCGTCGCGCTTCACGAGTCGGTCCGCGTTCTGCGGTCCGTTCTCGGGCTTCGACTCGTCATCGACCTTAATGATCTGGACGTCACGGCCACCGAGCTTGCCACCCTTCTCGGCGATCAGCATTTCGACCGCGAAGGTGATGTTCTCGCCAAGCTTCGCGAAGGTGCCGGAGTAGGGCAGCATAAGGCCGAGCTTGAGAGGCCGCGCCTGCGCGATGGCCCAGCCGGTCGGCACGGCCGTTGCAGCGGCCGCGGCGGCCGCACCCTTCAGCACGCTGCGCCGCGAGGGGCGCGCGAATGTCGTCGTCATGGTCGTTCCCTCCAGGCGGCCCCTGGCCGCACACGATCAAACCGCCGGCGGGCGCCCGTTCGGGTCTTTCCGCCACGCATGGCATGATATCGGGGGCGTCCCAGAGGGCACAAGGGTCTCGCGCGCGTCAGCCCCGCAGCTTGGCGAGATCCGGCATTGGGCGGCGGGTCTCGGGATGGTCGGCCAGCACCTGCTCGAGCGCGTGGGCGACCTCCAAGACCAGGGCGTCAGACCCATGCGGCCCGACGACCTGAATGCCGAACGGCATGCCCGTGTGGTCGACGCCGCAGGGGATCGCCGCCGCCGCCGGGATCGCCGTGGTCAGCGCGTAGGTGATGGCGAGCCAGCGCATGTACGTCGGCATGGTCTCGCCGTTGATGGTCTCGACGTAGCGCTGGCCGTGTGGGAACGGCGTCACGGAGGCGGCGGGGCAGATCAGAACGTCGGTGTCCTCGAAGAAGGACAGGAAATTCTGGTAGATGCGCCCCTGCTCGACCTGAGCCCAGGCGACGTCCTTGGCGGTGTACTTCAACCCGCGCTCGGTGTTGTCGATGACGTTCGGCCCGAGCAGGTCCCGCTGCTTTTCGAGGCGCTCGGCGTGCGAGGCGACGAAGTGAATGCCGCGCATGATCTCGAAGACGTCGTGGACATTGCCGAGATCAGGGTCGCGGAACTGGGTGTCGGCGAAGCAGTGGCGGAACAACTTCACGCGATCGAAGAACACCTGACGGATGTCGTTGTCGATTGGGCAGCAACCGAGGTCGGTCGAGACGGCGACGCGGACGGTTCCGAGATCGATGTCGTGCAAAAGCTCCGGGATGCGCAGCGTGTCGTCGCTGGAGAAGATGTCGCGCTTGTCGAGATCGATCTGCGCCTTCAGCAGCAAGTGGGTGTCACGGATGGTGCGGCCCATCGGTCCGTGGACGGGGAACGGATTGACCTGATTGCCGCGGTCGGGCCCGGGCACCACACCGGGTGACGGGCGAAACCCGGCGACACCGCAGAACGCGGCCGGCGTGCGCAAGCTGCCGCCGTAGTCAGAGCCGGTCGCGAGGCTCACCTGGCCGGTCGCGAGCGCGACGGCCGAGCCGCCCGACGACCCGGAGCACGTCTTCGCCGGATCGAATGGATTGCCGGTCGCTCCGTAGACGCGGTTGTTGGTGTTGGCGCCGGCGCCGAACTCCGGCGTATTCGTCTTGGCGAGAATGACAGCGCCTTCCTCGCGCAATTTGGCGACCGTTGCCTCATCCTGTTTCGGCACGTGATCCTTGTAGATCAGCGAACCCCAGGTCGTCGTGAGACCGCCCGTGGCCTGAAGATCCTTGATGCCGATGGGCAGACCGTGGAGGAGGCCGAGATCGTCGCCGCGCATCACCGCGTTCTCGGCCGCCTTGGCGGCTTTGCGGGCGCCGCGCTCGTCCATCGCGACGATCGAGTTCAGCGTGCCATTGGTCTCGCCAATGCGCTTCAGGCAGCTGTCGAGCAGTTCGACCGGCGACAATTTCTTGGCGCCGATCAACCGCCGCGCCGTCGTAGCGGGAAGATCGCAGGGTTCGATCGGGTTGTCCGTCATCTGGCGTCTCCTCCACCTTATGGCCTTCAGGGTTGAAGACGGATCGGCGGTGCAGGTCAAGGCCGCTCGGCTGGCAAAACGCATGGCTGACATGCCTTGCCCCAGTCGACCGCCGGGGGCCAAGGTAGCGCCCTTCTGCTTCGCGCATCCCAGGACCGATTTGACGTGTCGACGATCGAGCGCCGCCGGCTCGCCAAGCTCACAGACAGCCTCCGGGCGAGCGGTCGTCCCGGCCGGCGCAACGAGCCGGTCGCGGCTTTCCTTTGGGTGACGGTGGCGGTCTTTTTGTTCGCCGGGCTCGGCGCCTTCGCGAAGTTCACCGCGCTCTATATGCCGCCGCTCGAGGTGATCTTTTTCCGTAACGTCGGCTGCGTGCTCTTCCTGCTACCGCTGTTGTGGCTGCGCGGGCCATCGATCTGGCGCTCCGATCAGCTGCCGCTCTACGGCTTCCGGGTCGGTCTGCAGATGGTCTCGATGACGACCTGGTTCACGGCGGTCGTCATGATTCCGATGGCGGAGCTCATGGCGATCGGCTTTCTTGCGCCGCTGTTCGGCACCCTGTTCGCAATGATGTTCCTTCACGAAGTCGTGCGCGGCCGGCGGTGGGCGGCGCTCGCCATCGGGTTCGTAGGGGCCATGATCATCTTGCGGCCCGGTGGTACGGAGATGGGCCTCGGGCAGGCCTGCGCACTCGCGTCCGCCGTGCTCGCAGGCGTCATCGGGCCGATGGTGAAGCAGCTCACCGTGCGAGACGACGCCGACAAGATCGTCTTCCTCACCAACGTCATGCTGGTGCCGCTCTCGCTACTGGTCGCGCTGCCGGTCTGGGTGTGGCCGTCGATCGACGCGGTGCCCTACATCCTCGGCATGGGGCTTTGCGGCGTGCTTGGCCACATCGCGCATGTGCGGGCCTACGCGGCGAGCGAGGCTTCCCTGGTGTTCACCTACGAGTTCTCGCGGCTGCCGTTCGCCGCCGGCATCGGCTACGTGTTCTTCGGAGAGACGATCGACGTCTGGACTGTGGTCGGAGCGCTGATCATTTTCGGGTCGGCCGTCTACATCGTCCGCCGCGAAGCGCAGATCAAGCGCGAGGCCGGCATGGTGCGGGTGCGCCGCGGCGAAGATCCGCTGGCCCTGACGCCGCTGACGATGATCGAGCGGTGATGGCTTCGCCCGTCAGTCTCCGCGGACCTTGCGAACGGCACGCTTGACTTCCTTCAGAGCCGAATCCCGATCGGCGGCGAGCTCAGCGCTCGTCCGCTGACCGATCATCGCCTCGACACCAGCGACGGCGCGGGCCTTCAGGTCTTCCGTCAATGCCGGCTCGCCGAGCGAGGCCCAGCGGCGCTCCTGGCTCGGCCCGAGGTGATCGAGGTAATGGCGGATGCCGCCGGCGCCGCCGGCCAGATGATAAGTTTCGAACGGCCCCATCCAGGCCCACCGGAGGCCCGGCCCGAACTTCACGGCTCGGTCTATGTCCGCAACGTCGGCGATACCTTCCTGCAGACAGTAAAGCGCTTCGCGGACGAGGGCCGCTTGGAGCCGGTTGGCGAGATGGCCGACGGCTTCCTTCTTCAGAACGACAGGCTCCTGCCCGAGCGCGCGATAGAAGGCGACGGCCGCCGTCACGGCAGGCGCGTCCGGCGCCGGTCCGACGATCTCGACCAAGGGGACGAGATGGGGCGGATTGAAGGGGTGCGCCACGATCACGCGATCGGCCGCGGCACCGGCTTTGCCGATCAGCGCGGAGCGCGGAAAGGCGGTCGTGCTCGAGCCGAGGATGGCGTCGGCGGGCGCGGCGGCGAGCAGACGCGCAATGAGGTCTGCCTTCAGGTCCTCGCGCTCGGGCGCATTCTCCTGGATGTAATCGGCCGTACGGACGGCTTCCTCCGGTGTCGGAGCGAATGTCATGCGGCCACGTCGCGGCGGGTTGGCTGGCGTCGCGTCGGGGAGAGCACGTTCGACGAACGTTTTGAGGCGTTCCTCGGCGTCCGGTGCCGGATCGCTGGCGACGACGTCGAAACCGTGCGCGAGGAACAGCGCCGCCCAGCTCGCGCCGATCGTTCCGGTGCCGATGACTGCGACGGTCTTGATGGTCGTCCGGGTCACGAGCGACCTCCCGCCAGCGACGCCACGGCCGCCTTCCAGGCCGCGATCATGGTCTCCGCCGCGGCTCCGACGTCGGCCGGCTTTCGCCCCGGCACATAGAGCGAGGTGCCGAGCCCGAAGCCGGCCGCGCCGGCAGCGAGATAGGCGGCCATGTTGCCGGCACCGACACCGCCGACCGGCAGCAGCTTTGCCGTCGGCGGAAAAACGGCACGCCACGCTTTGACGACCTGCGGCGGGATCGCTTCGGCGGGAAACAGCTTCAAGGCATCCGCACCCGCCGCCAGGGCCGCGAAACCCTCGGTCGGCGTGAAGACGCCCGGCACGGCGTAGAGGCCCTGCGCTTTCGCCGCACGTACGACCGAGAGATCGCTGTGCGGCATGACGATGAGGCGCCCGCCGGCGGCCGCGACGTCGGAGACATCGGCGGGTGACATCACGGTTCCGGCACCGACCAAGGCGCGGTCGCCGACGCGCGCGACGATGCGGGCGATCGACGCCATGGGGTCGGGCGAGTTGAGCGGCACTTCGACGATGGCGAAGCCGGCGTCGACGAGGGCCGCGCCGACGTCGGCCGCTTCTTCCGGTTTTACGCCGCGGATGATCGCCACCAGCGGGCAGCGCGCCATCGCGGCATCGAGCGTGAGAACCATGTCACTGCCGTCCCATGAGGCCCGCGGTGCGGGCGATTGCGAGATGGCCGGGTACCACACTGTCGGCCGGCGCGGCAGTGGCCGAGAGGCCGAGAAGTGCAGCGGCGCGCACATAGCGTTCGGAGAGTTCGGCGCCTGCGACGATGGTGAAGCTCGACTTGCCACCGGCCGCGCCCGCCGTCAGTTCGGCGCCGATCAAGAGGCCCGAGAGATAGTCGGCGAGTTCTGGCGGCGGCACCTCGCCGAAGAGACCGAGCGTGCGAACCGAGAAAAGGCGGGACAGCAGATCGCCCGGCAGGCCGGTGCTGCGGCCGGCTTCGAGCCCTTTGGCGAAGCCGGGTCCGCCGCCGCCGCGCGGGGTCATCAGCCGGCCGAGGATCGAATGGCCGCGCAGCATGGCGAACACTTCGCCGGTCATGTAGGTCCGGAAACCGAGGATGGCGCCGCCTTTCACCGTCACCCATTTCGAATGCGTGCCGGGAAGAACGTAGAGGCCGTCCCGCGCGCCGGGTGCCTGCAGCACGCCGAAGACCTGGGTTTCCTCGCCACGCAGCACGTCCGGAGCGCCATCGGGGCCCCGCGTTTCGAGGCCGGGCACGAGCGCGACGGCGCCGAGACCGTCGACCTCGATCTTGGTCAGCCGCTGGGCGATGGCCTTCACATCGGCCGGGCACTTGACGTACGGCGCCTCGACCCAGCCCTGACGACTGCCGATCATGCCTGACATCAGGATGGGGAGGCGCCCGTGGGCAGCGATCCAGGGCGCGGTGGCCTTGCTCAGCACGTCAGCGAAACGCCCGGCGGTGACGGCGAGGATACCCTTGTCGTCCGCGACGCGGTCGAGCACGGCGCCGTCGGCGGCCGAGAGATAAGCGCGGAACGATGTCGTGCCCCAGTCGACCGCGACGAGTGCCGGTTTGTCCGCCATCTGAACCTCCGTCGGCCGGACGACAGGCCGGCGCGTGCCGCCAGTCTAGCGCGGTCGGCGATGTTCAGAATACCGGCAGGGTTTGCGAGGCGTCAGGCCGTGCCGCCGCCACGCGGGTTGTTGCCGGAACGCGCCTGATCCGCCGTCAGCCGCCGAAAGGCGTCGGCGACGCCTTCCCAGATGCGCGGATCGGCGAGGTCGTCCTCTCGCATCCGCTCGACCACGTCCTTCAGACGATCGCGCAGGATGCGCTCGGAATGGCGAATATCCTCGGGCGTCGAAGCGGCATATTCGATCTTCTCGATGAGGCCGTCGATCAGCCCGTTCTCCGGAAAGAGGATGAGCGCCGGAAGCTGCGTCTCGATCTCGATGTTGATCGATTCGAGCAGTTCTTCCTTTTCCTGGTCGCCACTGGCATCGGCCTGCAGCCAGCGGCTCGTGCTCCCGAGCTTGGTGAGTTGTCTGTTCTCGTGCGCACCGAGATACTCGCGCAGAGGCTGATTCCACTTGCTCAACTCGATGAGAGCGTTGGCCGCTTCCATGGCCGCCCGCTCGACACCCGGCCGACCGAGGCGATCGACGACATCCTGCCGTTCGAGACCAAGACTTGCGTAGAGTTCGTTCTGGCAGTGGCGGCGCCATGCATCGAGCGCCTGCTGGTTGGCGTCCGAGCGAAGTGTCTGATCGACGATCCGCTGAACGGCGGCAGGCTGCTCGACGGCTTTCAGTTCGCCACCGAGGCGGCCGCCCTCGACCGGGCGGGGCGGGACGGACTTGGCAATGGCCCTAGGGCTCGCCGCCGACAGCATCCGCGCCCGCAGGCGCACCAGCACCTTGTAGAAGTCGGCGTGAATGTAGAAGTGGCCCGAGGTTTCGCCGGCGCGCTGGACGCGCTGATACATGGCGCCGGCGTTGAGGGCGTTGCGGAGATTGCGGTCGTCGTCGGTCCCGGTCTCGCGGGCCCGTGCCGCCACCTCTTCGAGACGAACCTCGGCCATGAAGCCGTGCTGCTCGCGGATCGGATGCAGATAGCTCAGCACCATGCTCGCGTTGTGGCCGATGTCGGGGAGCAGCGCCGTCGAGACGGTGCGTTCGAGATCGGCGAGGTCGACGTGCTCGCGGTTCTGCTCGAATTCGCGCTTGGCAACCTGCGACAGGTACTCGAACAGCTCGGCACGGATTTCGTAGACGTGCTCGCTGGCGTCGGCGTGGCGGACAGCGCCGATGGTCGCGCCTGCATTGAGGACGCGGCGCACGTCGCTCGCATGAGGGTCGTCATCGTTGATGACGATCCGCGCCATGTAACCGTCCGAGAGCGTCATCGGACGCATGGCACCGAGGACCAGACGTGCCGTGTCGAACTTGTGCGGGATCAGAGCCGTGTCGATAATCGCTTCGAGCTGCGCGGCACTGCGCGCCTTGTCGCTCGGCACGTCGGACAGTGGCGAGCGGACCGCGTTGGCGCCGAAAAGGCCCGACATGAAAATCAGACCATCAATGGCGATGGCGATCGCAAGCGCGAGGTAGGCAAGGCGGTTGCCGTCCTGGAAGGCGTTCCAAGTGACGACGAAGCGGTGAGCCTTGTCGTCGCGGTTGAGCTCGACGAAATTGATGCGGGAGCGGAGCTGATCGGTCTCGCGGCTCGGCAGGCTGCTATCGGCGAGGCACTTGCGGGCGAAGCCGAAGAGGCCGTCGGCATTGTTGTGCTGTGCGAGCTTGTCACCGCCGATGCAGTTCGCGGTGAATACCTTGGCACCGGCGTCGAGCGCGAACAGGATCGCCGCGGCTTCGCCTGCCTTCTTGGGTTCGCAGTCGATACCGCGCACGCGACCGCGCGTCACCTCGTTCGAGACCATGGCGTTGACGACCTGCGTGCATTGCTGCTGGACGCGGGTCAGCTTCGCCGGGTCGGGATCCTGGCGGAACTCGGCGCGGGCCGCCTCGAAGGCAGGCAGGACGCGGGCGGGGTCGATGCGGCTCGCCGGATCCTCGGCACCTTGCGTTTCGGCGAGGCGGATGCGCTGCTCTGCCGTCTGAGCTTCGCCCTTGAGCTTTGCGAGGTCGCCGTCGACGCTGGCGAGCTCCCGCTCGATCTGGGTGATCCGCTGATCGGTCCCGGCGAGACGGCGCTGCGCGTCGCGGACGCGATCCTCCTGGATCTTGAGCGCCGCCTGCAGCTGCGCGAGTTCGCTCATGATCTGGCGGTACTGCGGGCCGCGGCCTTGCTTGAGCGTGCCCTCGGCGCCCTTTTCTTCCGCGATTGCTTCGACGCGCTTGGCGTCGACGGCGCGCGTGCGGGCATCGAATTCCGTCTGCTTCTCAGTAAAATCGGCAGCGAGCGTGCCGCGCTCGCCCTTAAGACGGGTCAGCTCCTCAAGCAATACCGTCTTCTTCGACGCGAGCCCCGCCTGGGTGCTCTGAGAGGTGGCGACGCGCTCCTGCTGCTCCTTGATGACGCGATTGCGCGCCTCGATCTGGTCGTTGAAGAAGCGTTCGATCTCCCGCGTCGAGGCCTGGGCCGCGGCGGCGAGTTGCGAGAGCTGAGCATCGTAGGCGCGCCAGGCTTCATTGGCGAACAATTCATCGATCGCCTGCAGGCGTCGCGTGCGGACCGTCTCGTCGATGTCGGCGATCAGACCCGCGACCTGGTTCTGGGCGCGAAGGTCGGCCGCACGGGCGCGCTCGTCCTTCGGGAAGATCGCGGAGAAGAGAGAGTCGAACGAGAAGAAGACGCTCGTCGCCATGCAGGCGAGAAACATCACCCAGAGCACGGCATTGCGAACGATGATCCGTGCGCTCTGAATGTAGGGCGTGACAAGATCGCTGCCGCGATTGAGCGCGATCCAGAAGATAACGGCACCGCCGATGGTACCGAACAACAGGACGTCGACGTATTGCGTCCAGGTCTGACGTGTCGAGCCAAGCCCGCCGAAGCGGACGAGCGCCCACATCAGGATGGCGATGCCCACGAAGGCGCTGACAAACGGCATGATGCGATGGCCGGGGTTCGACGTCCGGGCATTCATGCCGGTCGCGAAGCTCTCGCCGATCAGCCACGCGACGATCAGCATCACACCCTGGATGCCGAACGTGATCATGCCGGAGAGGATCGGCTCGCCGGTGAAATTCCGCATGCCGTCCCAGGTGGTCCAGCCGGACGCCGCGGAGAGCACGATGCCAGTCGCGCCAAGAAGGCCGAGCTGCCAGTTGTTGAAGATAGCGTCTTGAGCGGCGCTCCAGGCCCGCATCACAAACGAGTTGCGACGGAGCAGCCACGCCACCGCGACGGTGACGCCGATGAACAGGACGATGCGGCCGAGCGTGGTATTCGAGAAGGCCGCGCCCATCGCGACAAGCTGCTCGAGTCGCTGAACGTAGTCGGAGCCCATGCCCCCGTCCTCCTTGGCGACGTGGAGCCCGCATGCTCCTGGTCACCGGAGAGATCCGGTCGACACACCGCCCAAAACACATAAGCCACAGTTCGGGAAAAATTGGGGGCTTTGGTGCGGCGGAAACGTGTTCACCGCCGGCTGTGGACAAAGACTGTCTCTGGGTCGCCGTTTATCTCTCAGCCGGCGTGCCGACGGCCTCGAACAGCGCGGCGATGCCAAGCCCGCCGATGGTGCCTTGGGCGACGGCACCGAAAGGTGGGAACCCGTTCGGGTTGCGGCATAAATCGGTGAACACGCGCACCGCGAGAACGGCGCCGGCAGCCCCAAGGGGGTGTCCGCGGACGACTGCGCCGCCCGCACGATTGAGCTGGTCCGGATCGAGGTCCAAGCCTTCGGCAAAGGCGATAGCCTGGGCTGCCGACGTCTCGCCGACTTCGATCGTGCGGATGGTCGAGCGATCGAAGCCGTTGAGCCGGCCGTGCAGCTTCTTCATCGCGACGAGCGGCGCGGCGGCTTCCTCGTCAGCGCCGACTCCAGCGACGGCGCTCGCGAGCAGGCGGAGGGCCGGCGGCCGGCCGAGGTTGGTCCACACGCGCTCCGACACTACGAGCACGAGCGCTGCACCGTCGTGCGGTGCGGTGGTGTTGCCGGGCGTCAACGTGCCCTTCGGCGGAACATACGGCCGCTGGCGTTCGATCTCGTCGGCGCTCGGGTCGATGGCACTCTGGTCGCGCGCTTCTTCGGCATTGGCGCGCAGTGGAAGAATTTCGCCGACGAACCGGCGATCCTCGCGCGCCTTGGCGGCGCGGGCATGGGACTTCAGAACCCAGGCGTCCTGCCGGCTGCGACCGATCCCGAGCTTTTTGGCGAGGTGCTCGGCCGACTCGAACGGCTGCCCGGGGTCCATGCCCTCGGGAGCTGCCGTCTCTGCAGCCATGAAATGCGGGAGCTGGTAGAGGCTTTTCGGCTTGGCGATGCGCCAGGGCGCGGTCGACACGCTCTCCGCGCCTCCTGCGACGACGACTTCCGACTCGCCGGCGGCGACATGGCGGATGGCGAGAAGGATGGCATCGAGGCCCGAGCCGCACTGGCGGTCGACGGTCATGGCCGCTACGCGCTCCGGCAGACCGGCCGACAGCGCGACGAGCCGCGCCGGATTGCCGCCGGCCGTCGTATTGCCGAGGATCAGTTCGTCGACATCGTCGGCGGCCACCCTGGCGTCGGCCAGCACGGCGGTGACGAGTGGCGCCGTCAAATCCTCGATGCGGCGGCTGCGATGCAGGCCGCCGACCCGGCCAAGCGCAGTCCGGCGGGCCGAAACCACATAGGCCGGCAAAGGCTCTCCGCGGCTCATGACGTCTGGCCGGCGCTGCTCGCCGACTCCCGGATGGATCGCATCGGGCGCCTTCACCATGAAAGTTTGGCGGAATCCAGGAAAGCGACCGAAAGGATGGGCCGGTGTGGCGCCAAATCTTCGTGATCCGCCGTGACGCTGCGAGCGCCGGCGTGATAGTATTACAGCTTGAGGTGAACGATGCGAGAAACGACCAAACGGGCGCCGGTCCAGGCTGCTTTTCCGCCGGAGGACCACGATCACGGGCGCTGCACGGCGGCCCTCGTGGCGCGCGTTCGGGCGGCGTTCGAAGCTCAGAACGTGCGGCTGACGGACCTGCGGCGGCGGGTCCTCGAAGAGATCGCCAGTTCGCACAAAGCGGTCGGCGCTTATGACCTGATCGACCTGCTGGCGCGGAAAGGCAATCGCCTGGCGCCGATTTCCGTTTACCGCGCGCTCGAAGCGCTGGCGGCCGTCGGGGCCATCCATCGCATCGAAAGCCGCAATGCCTTCTTTGCCTGCCATTCCGCGCATGATGGCGAACCGCGGATCATCCTCGTCTGCGAGGACTGTCTCGCGGTCGCAGAGGTGGCAAGTAGCGCGACGTTCGGTGCCATCGAAGCGGCAACGCGTGCGGCGGGGTTCACTCCGTCTCGACGCGTCGTCGAGGTGACCGGCCGCTGCAGGGCGTGCGCCGCAGCCGGGGGCGCGGAGGCACGGTCTTGAGCGAGCCGCGCACGCGCGATCATCACCACAATGGCGACTGCTGCGGGCACGACCACGCGCATCCCCACCATGACCACGACCACCACCACGGGCCAGTCGCGGTGCCGGCGCGCTCCGATGTGCTCGTCAGCGCCCGCGGCGTGACGCTCAGCCGAGACGGCCGCAACATTCTCGACAATGTCGATCTCGATATCCATCCGGGTGAGATCGTCACACTGATCGGACCGAACGGTGCCGGCAAGACATCGCTCGTCCGTGTTCTGATGGGGTTGATGGCGCCAGATTCGGGCGCCGTCCATCGCAAGCCCGGGCTCGCCGTCGGCTACGTGCCGCAGCGCTTCGACCTCGATCGCGCTCTGCCGATCACGGTGGCACGCTTTCTCACGCTCTCGAATGGCGCGACCGCGAAGGAAGTCGATGGCGTCCTCGATGAGGTCGGCGCGTCGCGGGTCAGGGAGCGCCAGCTCTTCCACCTCTCCGGCGGCGAATTGCAGCGCGTGCTGCTGGCGCGGGCGCTGATCCGGCAGCCGCAATTGCTCGTGCTCGACGAGCCGGTACGCGGCGTCGACTACGTCGGTGAAGCGGAGCTTTACGATCTCATTGGCCGCCTCAGGACGAGCCGTGGGCTCGGGCTGCTGCTCGTGTCACACGACCTTCATGTCGTCATGGCAACGAGCGACCGTGTCGTCTGCCTCAACCAGCACGTCTGCTGCGCCGGGATGCCGGAGCGCGTCGCGCTCGATCCGGCATATCGTCAGTTGTTCGGCGACCGTGCGGCGCGCCAGCTTGCGCTCTATCGTCATCGCCACGACCACGCGCACGACCTCGCCGGGCACCCGGTGCCGGAGCGGACGCCGCCAGAGACCTGACCCATGCCCTCGTTCCTCCTGTATTCGCTGATCGCCGGGTTCGGCGTGGCGGCGGTCGCCGCGCCGCTCGGCTGCTTCGTCGTCTGGCGGCGTCTTGCCTACATGGGCGAGGCGGTTGCACAGGCTGGGCTTCTCGGGGTGGCGCTCGGTCTCTTGCTCGAGACGGACCAGACGGCGCCGTCTTTCGTGCTCGTCGCCCTGACCGGGCTTGGCCTCGCTGCTCTCGCCCGCCACACCGTCGTGCCGATCGACAGTCTGCTCGGGCTTGTCGCGCATGGTCTGTTGGCGCTTGGCGTCATCGCCACGCTGTCGATCCGCAGTGGCAGCGTCGATCTCGTCGGCTACCTCTTCGGCGACATCTTCGCGGTGACGACGAACGACCTCGTGTGGGTGCTCGGCGGCGGCGCGCTCGTCCTCGCTGTTCTCGTCTGGCTCTGGCAGCCGCTTCTGCGCCTCGCCATCCACCCGGAGCTGGCGGAGGCCGAAGGCGTGCCGCGGGCCCGTCTGGATACGGTTTTCATGCTGCTGCTCGCCGTAGCGATTGCCGTGGCGATCAAGGTCGTCGGGGTGCTGCTCGCGGTGGCGTTCCTGATCATGCCGGCGGTCGCGGCGCGACCGTTCGCACGGACGCCCGAGGCGATGGCGGTCATCGCGACGCTCGTCGCCTGGTTCGGAGTGGCGGCCGGGATAGCCCTATCGTTCGCCCAGGACGTCCCCGGCGGGCCGGCGATCGTGCTGGTTCTGGCGGCGGCCGCGATCGGCGCCGTCCTGGCGAGACCGCAAGGCCGGCGGGCATGACACCCAGCCCCACGTCGTGGGACTGGTGCGGCATTTTTTGTTGGCTTACCTAGAAGGGTAGGTCAGGGAGCGTGACGATGACGGATCTCAGGGCGCCGCGGCGCCAGTCGGTTGGCGTGAACATCGGCGGCGTGATGGTCGGAGGCGGGGCGCCGATCGTCGTCCAGTCGATGACGAACACCGACACGGCCGACATCGATGCGACCGTGAAGCAGGTCGCCGACCTCGCGCGGGCCGGGTCCGAACTCGTCCGCGTCACGGTCGACCGCGACGAAGCAGCGAAGGCCGTGCCGCATATCCGCGACCGGCTCGCCAAGCGCGGCATCAACGTGCCGATCGTCGGTGATTTCCACTACATCGGCCACAAGCTTCTCGCCGACAATCCGGCGTGTGCGGAGGCGCTCGCCAAGTACCGCATCAATCCCGGCAACGTCGGCTTCAAGGACAAGAAGGACAAGCAGTTCTCCTCGATCGTCGAAAAGGCGCTCGAGTACGGCAAGCCCGTCCGCATCGGTGTGAATTGGGGATCGCTCGATCAGGATCTGCTGACGCACCTGATGGACGAGAACGCCCGCAGCGCCAAGCCGATGGATGCCCGCGCGGTCATGCACGAGGCGATCGTGCAGTCGGCGCTGATATCGGCCGAACGCGCGGAGGAACTGGGTCTCGGGGCCGACCGCATCGTGATCTCGGCCAAGGTCTCGGCGGTGCAGGACCTCATCAGCGTTTACACCAAACTGGCGGCGCGCTGCGGGTACGCCCTCCATCTTGGCCTCACCGAGGCCGGGATGGGCTCCAAGGGCATCGTCGCATCGTCTGCGGCCATGGGCATTCTTCTTCAGCAGGGGATCGGGGACACGATCCGCTATTCGCTGACGCCGGAGCCCGGTGGCGATCGCACGGCTGAAGTTCGCGCCGCCCAGGAACTGCTGCAGACGATGGGGATCCGCTCTTTCGTGCCGATCGTCGCCGCCTGCCCGGGCTGCGGTCGGACGACTTCCACCGTGTTCCAGGAACTCGCCCGCGACGTGCAGGACATGATCCGGGAGCGGATGCCCGAGTGGAAGTCACGGTATCCGGGCGTCGAGACGCTGAACCTTGCGGTGATGGGCTGCATCGTCAACGGCCCTGGCGAGTCGAAGCATGCCGACATCGGAATATCGCTGCCGGGCACCGGCGAAGCGCCGGCGGCACCCGTGTTCATCGACGGCAAGAAGGCAATGACCCTGCGCGGCGCCAACATCGCGCTCGAGTTCAAAGGGATCGTCGAGGACTACATCGAGAAGCGCTACGGGCAGCGAAAGGCCGGCTGATATCGCCGGCTCAATCGCTCCGGGCCAGGATGGTATCCGCGGCGGCAAGCAAGGCGCCGGCGACGACGAGGCCGACGGCGAGCCAGATGAGTGGGCCGCCGCTGCCGAGACCCAGCGCGATGAGGAGCAGCGTCGAGAGCACGGGCGTCGCGTAGGACAGCACGCCGAGCAGGCGCAGGTGGCCGCGCTTCATCCCGGCATCCCAGAGATAGAAGGCGATGCCGACGGGCCCCAGCCCGAGAAGGATCGTTGCCGCCCACTCCGTCGTGCCGGAAGGCCAGACCGTCGTTTCGAGCAGGACGTGACCGATCGCAGCGCCGATGGCCGTCAGCGCGCAGGTTCCCGTCACTGCCGCCGTAGGCACCGCCGCGAAGAGACGCGAGGCGACCGAGTAGCTCGACCAGATGAAAGCGGCCAGCAACGCGGCCAAGTAGCCAACGAGGCTGCCCGAGAACTCGACCCCGCCGCCGCGTGCGAACGGCACGAGGGCCGCGCCCGCGAAGCCGGTGACGGCACCGACAACGTGCCACCAGCGCAGGCGCGTGCCGCCGGCACTCGCCGGAAGAAGGCCCGAGAAGAGAACGATCAGCAGTGGCCAGAGATAGGCGATGATCGAGACTTCGACCGGCGGTGCGAGACGGATCGCCAGAAAGTAGACGACGTGATACCCGAGCAATCCGTAGACGCCGAGCAGCCAGCTGGCGAGCGACACGCTCGCGAAGAGGGACCAGCCCTGTCCCGTCACGACGACATAGGCGACGCCGACCAGCGTCGCGAGCGCGAAGCTCAGCGCCGTCAATTGAAACGGCGGGACATTCCCGGACAATGTGCCGAGGCTCGCCAGCGTCGCCCACAGGGCGATGGCTCCGACGCCGGCCATCGTCGCGCGCCAGGGCGCAGCGGTGCCGGTGTGTCCACTCATTGTCGCCGCCCCGAAAGATCTGCCAAGCCGAAAATGACGACGGCCCCGGAAGGGGCCGTCTGTTTGGCTGCGTATCTACTGCGCGCCGCGCGGCAGCTCAAGCCATGGCATCACGCCATGTACTGACCACCGTTGGCGTCGAGGCAGGCGCCGGTGATGAAGCCGGCTTCGTCGGCGGCGAGGAAGGTGACGCAACGCGCGATCTCATCGGCGGTGCCGAGGCGGCCGACCGGGATCTGCGGCAGGATCTTGCTTTCCAGCACGTCCTTCGGCACGGCCTGCACCATCTCGGTGTTGATGTAGCCGGGCGCGATCACGTTGCAGGTGATGCCCTTCGCGGCGCCTTCCTGGGCGACCGCTTTCGTGAAGCCGAGAAGTCCCGCCTTCGCGGCCGAGTAATTCGCCTGGCCCATCTGCCCCTTGCGTCCGTTGACGGAGGAGATGGAGATGATGCGGCCGAAGCTGCGCGAACGCATGCTGTCGATGACGAGGCGCGTCAGGATGAAGACGGAGTCGAGATTGGTGCGGATGACCGCGTCCCAGTTCTCCTTGGTCATGCGATGCAGCATGCCGTCTTTGGTGATGCCGGCGTTGTTGACTAGCACGTCGATGGGCCCGAGGTCCTTGGTGATCTGCTTCACGCCGGCTTCGCACTGCGCCCAATCGCCGACGTCGAATTTATAGACCGGAATGCCGGTATCGACCTGGAACTGGCGCGCGACGGCATCGTTGCCGCCGTAATTGGCCGCAACGCGGTAGCCCTTGCGCTGCAAAGCGATGGAAATGGCGTGGCCGATGCCGCGCGTGCCGCCGGTGACGAGTGCCACTCTCGACATGAAGGTCCCCTACTGATTTTTTGATTGGATAACTGAGGAAAACGCCGCCGGGGCGTGCCCGGCGGCGACCGAAAAGTTCAGACGCGCTCGACGCAGAGGGCAACGCCCATGCCGCCACCGATGCAGAGGGTGGCGAGGCCCTTGCGGGCGTCCCGGCGCTTCATCTCGAAGAGCAGCGTGGTGAGAACGCGGGCGCCCGAAGCGCCAATCGGGTGACCGATGGCGATCGCGCCGCCGTTCACGTTGACCTTCTCGGTGTCCCAGCCCATGCCCTTGTTGACGGCGCAGGCCTGCGCCGCGAAGGCCTCGTTGGCCTCGACGAGGTCGAGATCGGCAACCGTCCAGCCCGCGCGCTCGAGCGCCTTCTTGGAAGCCGGGATCGGACCCGTGCCCATGATAGACGGATCGACGCCGGCATGCGCCCAGGAGACGATCTTCGCCATCGGCGTGATGCCACGCTTGTTGGCTTCGGCGAGCGTCATCAGGATGGCGACAGCGGCGCCGTCGTTGATGCCGGAGGCGTTGCCAGCGGTCACGGTGCCGTCTTTGTCGAAGGCGGGACGGAGCTTCGCGACGCTGTCGTAGGTGGCGCCTTCGCGGATGTACTCGTCGTCGGCGACGACGGTCTCGCCCTTGCGGGTCTTGATCGTGACAGGAGCGATCTCGTCCTTGAACTTGCCGGCCTTCTTCGCGGCCTCGGCCTTGTTCTGCGACGCAACTGCGAAGCGATCCTGCTCCTCACGGGTGATCTGCCACTGGCGGGCAACGTTCTCGGCGGTCGTGCCCATGTGGTAACCGTTGAAGGCGTCCCACAGTCCGTCCTTGATCATCGTATCGAGGAATTTCACGTCACCCATCTTGGTGCCTTCACGCATGTGGGCGCAGTGCGGCGCCATCGTCATGCTTTCCTGGCCGCCGGCGACGACGATCTTCGATGAGCCCTCCAGGATCTGCTGGTAGCCCAGCGCGACAGCGCGCAGGCCTGAGCCGCAAAGCTGATTCATCCCCCACGCCGGCGCGTCGACCGGGATGCCGGCGGCGATGGAGGCCTGGCGGGCCGGGTTCTGGCCGGCGCCGGCCGTCAGGATCTGGCCGAGAATGACTTCCGAGACCTCGCCGGGCTCGACCTTGGCGCGCGACAGCGCCGCCTGGATGGCGACCCGACCGAGTTCATGCGCCGGCAAGGACGCGAACGCGCCGTTGAAGGTGCCGACCGGGGTCCGGGCCGCGCTGGCGATGACGATCGTATTTTCTTCGGTGCTCGTAGTCACGGACTGTCTCCTCGGTTGTCGGTGCGCTGGCTCGGTGGCTGGGCCGGCGTCCCATGCCGATGCCGGCGGGTCATTGATGTCTATCAGGTTTGTCGCGAAATGCCTCGCGACAAGCCCCCTGCGGCAGTCACTAGCAGCGGAGGTCCGGTGGCGGCAATTCGCACAAGGTTTCAGGCGACTGACGACCTTCGAATAGGTCTGGCCTGCCAGCTTCGGACCGTGTTACGGTCTGCTGCACTGCATCACGTCATCCTCGAACAGTGATTAGGCTGCATGCTCGACAAACCTGACACGGACTCGGGAAGGAAAGAAGCCGTCGTCATCAAGAAGTATGCCAATCGACGGCTCTACAACACCGAGACTTCGAGCTACGTCACTCTGGAAGATCTGGCGCAAATGGTGCGCCTGGACCGCGAATTCGTCGTGTGCGACGCGAAGACGGGTGACGACCTGACCCATCAAGTGCTCACGCAGATCATCGTGGAGCAGGAGTCGCGGTCGGGCGGTCAGACACTGCTGCCGGTCCCGTTCCTGCGTCAGCTCATCCGCTTTTACGACGACAGCATGGCACGTCTGGTACCGAGCTACCTGCAGATGAGCCTCGAGACGCTGACCCGGGAACAGGAGCGCTTCCGGTCGCAGTTCGCCAATGCGTGGGGCCCGTCGGCGTTTGAAGCCTACCAGGAACAGACTCGGCGCAATCTTCAGCTCTTCGAGCAGGCAATGAAGATGTGGACGCCCTTCGGGACCCCGCCCGCGGGAGACGCCGAGCCGGCTACTCAGACTGCCGAGGTACCCGCTGAGCCGCCGCGCGACCGTACGATGACGGACATCGAGGAAATGAAGTCGCAACTGGCTGCTATGCAGGCGAAGATCGAGAAGCTTTCGAGCGGCGGCCGGAACTGATCGCCGATTACCAGCGCTAAAACGACAAAGCCTCGGACATCTGTCCGAGGCTTTTGATTTTTTGGCTGCGAAGACGGACCGAGTTACTCGCCGCCGCCGATCTGGAGGTCGCGCTTGGCAACGCGAATGCCGATCGTATAGCCCGCGATGACATCAATCAGCGTCGCCATCGTGATGAAGAGGAAGATCGACGTCGCCGCCTTCGGGACAACCAGGAATTCGATCAGGCAGACCACGAACACCAGCATGGACAGGCCGTGGTCGAGCAGAGACGCCGTCGTCGTGTAGGTCGCCTTCACGATCTCGACGAACAGTACGATAAGAGTGACGAACAGGAGCGCGTCACCCCAGGTGAACGGCATCGAGGCGCCGGGAGACGTCACGACCGGCAGCGAGAAGATGCGCGTCGCCAGAATGTCGGCGGGCGGCCCGCTGCCGCCGAGCATCACCAAGATGTTGTAGAGCACCAGGGGTATCGCGATCAGCGGGACGGCTCTCAACGACATAACCACCTCGAGTGACAGCCCTGGCGGGCGGAACGCGGTATCGGGACGCTGCCGGGTCGGGACCCGGGCCCCGCGTTGGCGCGCTCACTAACACCGCGGTGCGGCGGAAGCGGGGCGCGCCGTGGCGTCAGGCGTCCTGCTTGGCCGGAAGGATCTGCCGGCCGCGATACTTGCCGGTCTTCAGATCGATGTGGTGCGGACGGCGCCGCTCGCCCGAGTCCTTGTCCTCGACGTAGGTCGGCGCCTTGAGGGCGTCAGCCGAGCGGCGGAAGCCACGCTTCATCGGCGATGTTTTTCGCTTGGGTACGGCCATGGTCGTGTCTCCGAAATGCATATGCGGGCCTGCCGCCGCGGACTGCCGCGGCGCACCGGCCGGCGCTGTTGGCTCGAGCGATGCCTGGAACGGGCGCCCCTGCACCCCTTCCGGCCCCCCAGATCGCGGTGCTTATAGCGGCGAACCGGATCGTACGCCAGTCCCAAACGACGGGATTTCGGCCCGGGCGAGGCTGGCCCGGCCATCAGCGCGGGATGCAGGCGATCCGGTCGCCGAGCCGGCGGGCCCGGGCCTCGATCACTCCGGCGAGCCGCTGAAGGCCCGGACCGGGCCGGCCAGGCCGACGAACGATCGGGTTCGGCAGCGCGACCGCCATCAGGGCGGCCTCGCCTGGCGTGAGGCGAGCGGCGGATTTACGGAAGTGGTACTGGGCGCCCGCTTCGGCGCCGAAGACCCCGGGGCCCCACTCTGCAATATTGAGGTAAATCTCCAGCGTCCGGGCCTTCGGCCAGACCACTTCGATCCCGAGTGCCATCAGCATCTCGACGCCCTTGCGGATGAAGTTGCGGGCCGGCGACAGGAACAGGTTCTTGGCCACCTGCATGGTGATGGTGCTCGCGCCGCGGACCAATTCGTCGCCCTTGTCCTCGGCCTTGTCGATAGCGGCGGCGAGTTCGCCGAAGTCGATTCCGCGGTGACGGCAGAAGTTGCTGTCCTCGGACGCGACGACCGATCGGATCAGGTAGGGCGAGATCTCGCTGAGTGGCACCCAACGTCGGTCGATGTCGATGCCCTGCAGCCGCTGAGTCAGGATCAGCATCGAGCCGGGCGGGTCAACGTAGCGGAACAGCACCAGGATCGAACCGAACAGCACGACAAATAGGGCCGCAACGATAGCGAGGACCTTGGTCGCGGCGACAAATGAATCGAAGAGCGCGGCCGGCGCCTGACGGACGATGCGGCGCAACACCGGATCGTCGGCGCGGCGACGGAAAGCATTTCGGGGCTGCGCTTGCGGCGGCGACATCCGAGGGCTATGCCCTGACACCGGGAAGTTCTCGTGGCCTTTGTCGGGCTTGCGGGATAACTCGGACATGAAAACTCGGGAGTGGGCATCGCGGTCCAGCGGACCGAATGCCGGGGTCGGCGTCCATGACGTTCAATCAGAGGCTCGTGGCGGCGGCAAGCGCGGTCGAGACGCGGCTGCAGGCCATCCTGGCCGAAGCGTCCGAAAGCGTGCCGCAGCGCCTGGCGGCTGCCATGCGTCATGCCGTGCTCGGCGGCGGCAAGCGCTTCCGCCCGTTCCTGGTGATCGAAAGCGCACGCCTGTTCGATGTGCCCGAGGCGCGGGCGGTCGAGGTCGCGGCGGCGCTCGAATGCATCCATTGCTACTCGTTGGTCCACGACGATCTGCCGGCGATGGACAACGACGAGATGCGGCGCGGCCGGCCGACCGTCTGGAAGGAATTCGACGACTGGACGGCCATCCTCGCGGGTGACGCGCTGTTGACCCTCGCCTTCGAGATCGTGGCGCGGCCCCCGACGCATCCTTCGGCGGAAGTTCGAGCCGCTCTCACGGTGGCTCTCGCGCAAGCGTCCGGGCGCGCAGGCATGGTCGGCGGGCAGGCGATTGACCTCGAGGCCGACAAGCGGGGCGAACCGGCGGTCGCGTCCATCGCGCACATCCGGCGCCTGCAGGCGATGAAGACGGGGGCGCTCATCCGGTTCGGCGCGGAGGCCGGCGCGCTCCTCGCCGAGGCGTCGGCGGGCGATCTGGCCGCGTTGCGCACGTATGGCGATCACCTCGGCTTCGCCTTTCAGATTGCGGACGATCTCCTCGATGCCGAGGGCGACAGCGCGACGGTCGGCAAAGCGACGGGCAAGGACGCCGCCGCCGGCAAGGCCACGCTCGTTTCGCTTATGGGAATTCCGGCGGCGCGGCGGACGCTCGGCGAGGTCGAGGCTGCGGCCATCGCGGCGCTGGCGCCGTTCGGCGCGCGCAGTGACGTGCTTGCGGAAGCGGCCCGGTTCGTCGTGCAGCGCAAGAGCTGATCAGTCGGGCGGGCTAGTCTCCGCCGCTTTATCGTAAAGGCGTCGAGTCGCCTCGTCGCTCGCGCGACGATGCTCAGGGCTGCGCGCGGTCGTCCGACTGCGCAGCAGGCCATAGGCGATCGCCGCACCAAGGACGAGCACTCCGAGAATCATCAACCAGCCGAGGGTGGTCATCTGCTGCCTCCGAAGAGGCAACGGCCAACGCCCAACAACGTTCCGCTTTCAGCGGTCGAGCGACTTGCCGAGGCGCCAGACCTCTTCCTGCACCCGGATGTCGGTCAGGATGCGGTCGATCAGCAGGCAGGTCCGCCGGAACAGATCCGACCCGCGGCGGTAGTCGGCGGCGGCGAAGAAATCGATGCGGCCGGCCTTGAAGAGATCGGTGCACTTCACCTTGCTCTTGCCGGGCGGATAGACGGCGATAGCGTGGCCACCGTTCTTGCGCATCACCGCCATGGAGGGCACGTCGGTGTCGCCGTCGCCGAAGTAAATCATGTTCGAGAAGGGGATCGGCCGCACGTTCTCTGGCATGTGGTGGTTGATGGACTGCCCGAGGTCCTCGACGCCCTTGTTGATGCGGAAAAGATACTGCGTCTTGCCGGTGTCGGTGATGACGCGCTTCGGATAGGGCAGATCGTAGGCCTCGAACCAGTACTCCGACGCGAAGACGTTGTGAAAGCGCGGGTAAATGCTGGTGCCTTCGATGATCTCGGTCAGGCCCGACGACACGAGATAATGACGCAGGATCACGCCCTGGCTCTCGGCGCGGATCTTTACATAGGCTTCGATCTCGTCGAACCACTCGCGCACGCCCGGATAGAAATCGACCGAGCGGCCCTGGGCGACGAGGTCGGCGCGATCGATGCGGACGCCACGCTCCTTCGCTTTCTTGTACATCAGGTGCATGTAGGTGATCAGGCTGTCGGCCTTCTCAGCCTTGGCGACGCGATTGCACTCCGCCCAGAAGGCTTTCGGGTCTTCACCGATCTGCGGCAGGAACGCGTATTCCTGCATCGGTTTGGGCGACAGCGTGCCGTCGAAATCATAGACGAGCGCGATCACCTTTTTGTCGAAGCCGCGGGCTTGCCGCCGGGGCGTTGCCCGTTCGACGGGATCGTCGTCGTTGTCGGCTTTGCGTCGCCCCACCACTCGCTCGGTCATATCACCCGCTCCGATCAGGCCACGCGGGCCTGCACCCGGGGGGCACCGTCGAGTGATTCGGCGGCGGCAGGAAGGCGGCAGTGCTCGCGGTCCGAAGTTCTGCGCGGAAGAGTTGAGGCCGGAGGCTTACTTCGGCGCCCGCTTGGCGAGAATCCGCTGCAACGTACGACGGTGCATGTTCAGCCGCCGGGCAGTCTCGGAGACGTTGCGATTGCACAGTTCGTAGACCCGCTGGATATGCTCCCAGCGCACACGGTCCGCCGACATCGGATTGTCCGGCGGCGGCGCCTTTGCATCCGGCGGCGCCAGCAGCGCATCCGTCACGTCATCGGCATCGGCAGGCTTGGCTAGGTAATCGACGGCGCCGAGCTTCACGGCCGAGACGGCGGTGGCGAAGTTGCCGTAGCCGGTCAGAACGATCGAGCGGGCGTTTGGGCGCAGCTTGCTCAGCTCCGCGATCACGTCGAGACCGTTGCCGTCATCGAGGCGCATATCGACGACCGCGAAGGCCGGCGGACGCTGACGGATGAGATCGAGACCCTCGCCGACGCTATTGCCGACACGCACTTCGAAACCGCGCAACTCCATCGCCCGCGCGAGACGCTGCAGGAACGCCTTATCATCATCGACGATGACGAGCGACGCGTCCTCCGGCAGTTCGTCCTTGTCGAACTTCAGGTCCTCGGCCACGCGTGCGTCTCCTTGTCTCGGTCGACGTACATATAGTTGAGGCAATTCAACAGCCAAGGGCGAATCTATCGACCTTAGTCGAATCAACGGACCGGGGCGGACGGACGAAACATGGCCATGCCGGCCGTGCTAGCGCTCGCCTCGAAAGTCGCTCGGCTCCAGACGACGCCGACCTCTGCGCCGCCACCGCTTTCAAGGTTACCGAAGGAGACGGTCGCCCCAGATCGCTCGAGCAGTGTCTTGGCGATGAAGACGCCGAGACCGAGGCCGGTCTTGCCATTCGCGCGGCCCGTCCGGCCACGTCCGCCGCCACGATGGGTGACGTAGGGCTCACCCAGCGATTCTGCGATGTCGGGCGGGAAACCCGGCCCATCGTCGGCGATGGTGACGACGATTTCACGCTCGTTCCAGCGCGCCGTGACCTCAACGCGCGAGCGGGCGAACTCGACCGCGTTCTCAATCAGGTTGCCGAGACCATAGATGACGCCTGGTCGGCGCTCGCCGACCGGCTCGGTGTAGCCGGGCGTGCCTTGCGCGGCGGAGGGCCGGGCGTCGATCCGCAGCGTGCGTTCGCCGGCACGGTAGGGGGCCGCCGCCTCCTCGATGAGTTGTATGACGGACAAACTGGCGTGCAGCGGGTCCTGCTCACTCGGCTGCCGCGTCAGCTTCTGGAGGATGTCGCGGCAGCGCTGCGCCTGGGTCCGCAACAGCGCGATGTCCTCTGAGAAGGGGTGTCCGGCCTCGAGGCTGTTCTCGAGCTCCTTGGTAACCAGCACGATGGTCGCGAGCGGGGTGCCGAGTTCATGCGCCGCAGCCGCCGCAAGGCCGTCCAGCGCGTGCAGCTTCTGTTCGCGCGCCAGCACTTCCTCGGTCGCGGCCAGCGCGGCGGACATCTGCCGCGACTCCTTCGACAGCCGGAAGGCGTAGATGGCAAGGAACGTCATGCAGGCCAGCACGGACGCGAGAATGCCGAGTTTGTAGACGAGCGGCAGTTCGATCACGCCGTGCTCGTGCCAGGGTAACGGCTGGTGGAAGACGACGAGCAAGGCCGAGATCGCCGCTGCAATCGCCCCGACCACCATGGTGTTCCTTGGCGGCAGGCTCGCGGCGGAGACTGTAACAGGCGCCACCACGAGGAACAGGAAGGGGTTGTAGATTCCGCCGGTCAGGTACAAAAGACCGCCGAGTTGCAGAAGGTCGTAGGCCTGGAGTGTCGTGGCAAAGGCGGGCGACAGACGGTAGCGGGCCGGAAAGCGCACTCTGAGGAACACGTTGAGCCACGCCGACATTGCGATCAGCAGGAGGCAGTAGCCCGCCGGCATGGAGAAGCCGAAGACGAGATAGACCACCGCGACCGTAACGAGCTGCCCGAGAACGGCGAACCAGCGCAGCCGGACGCTGGTCTGCAGCCGGAGGCGGCCCTCGACCACGTCGGGCATGCGCATCAGCGAGGTACGGAACGGCGTGCTCATCCGTCTGTCCGGTCAGGGCTCGAACGTGGCCCCGGCCCCTCTTATCTGATGACTGCCAGCCACATCAATTCGAACAACGCGAAGCCGCCTCCGCGGCGACCGGCCGAGACGGCCGCTTGGAAGGATACCCATGCAGAAATCCGCCGATCCCCGCCGCGACGCGGGCGCGGGGTCCATGCCCCCGGTCGCGGTCGAAGGCCTGACCAAGATTTTCGGTGCCGTGCGGGCAGTCGACGGCATCAGCTTTACGCTGGCACGTGGGTCGATCACCGCGCTGCTCGGCGGCAACGGAGCCGGCAAGACGACGACCATTTCAATGCTCATGGGGCTGATCATTCCGTCGGCCGGATCGGCGCGTGTGTTCGGAGCTGACATGGCGACCGAGCGGCATCGCGTGCTCCATCGTATGAACTTCGAAAGTCCGTACGTCGACATCCCGCATCGGCTGACGGTGCGGCAGAACCTCGAAGTGTTCGCGCGTCTCTACGGCGTTGTGCGCCCATCCGATCGCATTCGCGACGTCGCCGCCGAATTGCGCGTCGGCGACCTGCTCGACCGTCCATACGGTAAACTGTCCGCCGGACAGAAGACGCGCGTCAGTCTCGCAAAGGCGCTGCTCAACGCACCGGAACTCTTGCTGCTCGACGAACCCACGGCCTCGCTCGACCCGGATACGGCAGATTGGGTGCGTGAACGCCTCGAGCGGTACCGTGACGAAGCGGGCGCGACGATCGTTCTGGCCTCCCACAACATGTCGGAGGTCGAACGTCTCGCGTCGCGCGTCATCATGCTCGAAAAGGGGCGGATCATAGCCGACGAGACGCCGAACGAGCTGATCCGGCGGTTCGGTCGGTCGACACTAGAAGAAGTTTTCCTCGCCATCGCGCGCAAGGAAGTCCCCACCACGAAGGCCGCCGATGCGCAGCGTTGAGGTTTCTTACACGGGCGATCAGACGGGGCCCGCGGCGAGCGCCCGGCGGATTGGCGCAATGGTGCGTCGCCATTGGTTTGTCATTCGGTCGTCGGGTCCGCGTACGCTCGAACTGATTTTCTGGCCGCTCGTCTCCATGCTGATGTGGGGCTTGCTGCAGACCCACCTCGTCAAGACGGCAAGCCTCGCTGCATCAGCGGCGGGATTATTCGTGGCCGGCGTGCTGCTGTGGGACATTCTCGTACGCAGCCAGCTCGGCTTCTCCGTCGCCTTCCTGGAGGAGCTGTGGTCGCGCAATCTCGGGCACCTGATGATGAGCCCGCTGAGACCGTCCGAGCTGATTGCGTCGCTGGTGGTCGTCAGTCTGATCAAGATGTGCGTGGCGATGGTGCCCGTCGCGATCCTTGCCTACGCGTTCTTCGGCTTCAACCTGTTGAGCCTTGGGTTCGCGTTCGCGGCTTTCTTCGCGAACCTCGTCATCATGAGCTGGTCGCTGGCGCTGATTTCGACGGGTGCGGTGCTCCGATGGGGCATGGGCGCCGAGAGTATCGCGTGGCTGATCGTTTTTCTGCTGCTGCCGATCTCGTGCGTCTACTATCCGGTGGCGACGCTGCCCGGCTGGCTGCAGCCGATCGCGCTTGCACTGCCCGCGACGAACGTGTTCGAGGGCTTGCGCGCGGTCGTCCTGGAGCAGCGTTTCGCCGCAGACCTCATGGTGCGCGCTTTCGTCCTGAACCTCGTCTCGTTCGTGGCCTGCTATGCCCTGTTCCGCTATTTCCTGGAAAGCGCGCGCCGCAACGGTTCGCTCGTTCAAATGGGAGAATGACGCTTGAGCCAGCCTCGGGTCTCGTTCGGTCTCGTGCTCACCGCACTGGGGGTCGCGGCCTTCCTGGTCGGCGGCCTGTTGGCGGTCACGATGGTTCCGTCGCTCCGTGATTGCATTTTCACGCCGACCGTCACGACCACCGGCAAAGCGCTGGTCGGCGGACCGTTCTCGCTCGTCGACCACAAGGGTCGGCGCGTCACCGATAAGGACTTCCGCGGCCAGTACCTTCTGGTCTTCTTCGGGTTCACGCATTGCCCGGACATCTGCCCGACCGGGCTACAAGTCGTCAGCGCCGCGCTCGACCAGATCGGTTCGAAGGCGGAACGATTTACGCCCCTGTTCATTACCGTCGACCCGGAACGAGACACTCCGGAAGCTCTTGCCAACTATGTTCAGGCTTTCCACCCGCGCCTCGTCGGCCTCGGCGGAAGTCCCGAAGAGGTACAAGCGGTGGCGAAGGCCTATCGGGTCTATTTCAAGAAAGTTTCGTCCGGGAGTTCCCCGGGTGACTACACGCTGGACCACACGTCCATCATATATCTGATGGGTCCCGACGGTGAGTTCATCTCGCACTTCACTCACGCGACGCCAGTCGACTCAATCGCTACGCGGCTATCAAAACTAAATTGACGGAGGTGTGGTAGACCTTTTCCCTAGCGAAGAATCGCATCAGTATCGTAGTCTATCCAACACGAGACGGACGGGCTCCGAAACTGGTCAACAGAAAACCAGACGAGCTCGGGGGGGATTCCAACGACCGTCTGGGGGACAACACGGTGCTTTACCATTGGTTCGAACTGAGCCACGCCGCTTTTCGCCCTGCTCGCGTTGCAGCCGATACGGCTAGGCTATTCCTCACCAACCCGTTCAATCCACTGACGCACACCACGATGGCGCGCCACACGGTGGCCGCGCTCGAGGTGTTCGAGCGGACGACGCGGCGATACGGGAAGCCCGAGTTCCGCGTCCGTGACACCGTCGTCGACGGTCAGAAGGTGGCGGTCCAGGAAGACATCGTCTGGCAGCGGCCGTTCTGTCGAATGATCCACTTCCGGCGCGATATCCCGAAGGAGCGCGCGGCGATGGACCCGCGCATCCTGCTCGTCGCTCCGATGTCGGGCCACTTCGCGACGCTTCTGCGCGGCACTGTCGAAACGTTCCTGCCGAACCACGAAGTCTACATCACCGACTGGACCGATGCCCGTGACGTGCCGCTGGCCGCGGGCGAGTTCAATCTCGACGACTACGTCGAGTACATGATGGACATGTTCCGGCTCTTCCGCGGCGACGTGCACGTGTTTGCCGTCTGCCAGCCGTCCGTTCCGGTGCTCGCCGCGACGGCGCTCATGGAAGAGGACAAGGATCCGCACGTTCCGCAGACTCTCTTGCTGGCCGGTGGACCGGTCGACACGCGCGTCAGCCCGACCGCGGTCAACCAGCTCGCGGAAGAGCGCGGCATCGACTGGTTCCGCCGCAACGTCATCACCAACGTGCCGTGGCCGAACATGGGTTTCGGGCGCAATGTCTATCCGGGCTTCCTGCAGCTCACGGGGTTCATGACCATGAACCTCGACAGGCACGTGAAAGCCCACAAGGATCTGTTCTTCCACCTCGTCCGCGGCGACGGCGACGGCGCGGAGAAGCATCGCGAGTTCTACGACGAATATCTCGCGGTCATGGACCTGACGGAAGAATTCTACCTGCAGACCATCGATACCGTGTTCGTCAATCATCACCTGCCGAAGGGTCAGATGACGGTGCGCAACCGGCGCGTCGACCTCGGCAAGATCGAGCGCGTCGCGCTGATGACGATCGAGGGCGAAAAGGACGACATCACTGGGATCGGCCAGTGTGCTGCCGCGATCGACCTCTGCACAGGGATCCAGGCGGGCGACAAGGAGCACTTCGAGTGCCCCGGGGTCGGCCACTACGGCATCTTCAACGGCTCGCGGTTCCGCTCGCAGATCGCGCCGCGTATGTCGAACTTCATCCGGCGCTACGATCCTCGGACATCGGACCAGCCGGCACGCCCGGTGGCTGATATCGTTCGGTCTCTGGCGCCGACGCCCGGTGTCGCTCCGACTCCGGCGACCGAAGACGCATTCGCGCTCGCCGAATACTTCAAGCCGACACCGCGCCTCGCCGGCCTGCACTGAGGCCGGCCGGTCGCAACTTCAGCGGTTGATGTCCTGGACACGGACGTCGACCGTTTGCGTTGCGCTGCCGCGGCGGACCGTCAGGCTGACCGTGTTTCCGATCCCTGCCTTTTCGAGACCGGCGGCCAGCTCCGCCAGATTTTTCACCTGTTTGCCGTCGACGCCGACGATCACGTCGCCAACCCGTCCGGCGCGGTCGACGCCCTGTAGTCCGGCAGATGCCGCACTCGATCCAGGCACCACGCCCTGAACCACGACGCCGAGGATGCCGGCCCGCGCCGCCACTTCCTCGGGCAGCGCCTGGATCCCGATGCCGGGCAGCGGTGCGCGCCCGTCTCGTATGATCTGGGGTACGAGGCGGTTCACCGTATCGACCGGCACCGAGAAGCCGACGCCGGCGAACGTGCCCGTGGGCGCGATGATGGCGGTATTGATGCCGATGAGACGACCGGAGCTGTCGACCAGCGGGCCGCCGGAGTTGCCCGGATTGATGGCCGCGTCGGTTTGTATGACGCCGGCGATCTCGCGGCCGCCCGGCGTAGGCAGCCGGCGATCGAGAGCGCTGATGATGCCTTGCGTCAGCGTGCGCTGGAGCCCGAACGGATTGCCGATGGCGAAGACGGTCTGACCGACGACGAGATCACTGGACCGGCCGACGGCGATCGGCGCGAGGTCGCTCGGGACCTCCTGCAGGGCGAGCACGGCGACGTCGGCCCACGGCGCGGTGCCGACGATACGGGCCGGGATGGCGCGGCCCTCGCCGAATACGACGCCGACTTCGCGGGCGCCTTCGATGACATGGTTATTGGTGACGACGTGACCGGCGCGGTCCCAGACGAAGCCGGAGCCGGCGCCACTGCTGGCCCCGCCTTGCGCGTCGCCAGCGCGCCCCGTGAAGATGTAGGCCACCGAGGGGGACACGGCGCTGTAGATGTCGGCCGCGAGGCGCTCGTTCGGCACGAGGTCACCACGTGGCGTCACCGCCCGCGGCGCGTCCGCCTGCAGGAGATGACGAACGAGCGTACGCTCGGCCGTCACCACGGCAAGCAAGACGAGTGAAACAACGGCGATCGCGCGCCAGAACCGTGCCTGCTGATCCATGCCTCTTCCGCGATGACGACGTCCCTGCTCTGCAAGTTAGGACGATGGTCGGGCAAGGCAACGGTTCCGCTCAGCACTTCCGCAGAGAGGCGGAAACCTCACGGATGTAGTCCGTGCGCTCGGGGGAGACACGGACTGACTGCTCGCAGCCCGTTCCGCTGACGGCCATGCGTGCGCGAAAGAAGCGGCCGGCGAGCACGACGTCGAAGCCGTCGGGCGTGACGACGCCGCTGACGCTGCCGTCGAGGCCGTGGACCTTCTCCTCCCAGCGGCCACTCAAGGCCTTGCCGGAGACCTCCAGCGTCGTCGATGTCTCTAGGCGATAGCTGTCGCTCTTGCAGCGAAGGTTCTGCTTCATGGCGGCGCCTTCGCGCTCCGGCAGGTAGGTGATCACGCACTTGAAGTTCTCGACCGTGCCGGACGCCGGAACCACCGTGCCGAGACCGGACCACCGCCCAGCGAGGCTCGCGATCGGGTCCAGGGCGGCCGTGGCGCGATCCGCATCGGTGACGCTCAGCATCGCGATGGCGCCAAGAGCCAGCCCTGTGGCGGCGATCCCGTTTAGGAGCAGTCGATGAGGCATGTGCTTTGATCCTGTTGCGTCGAATTGGCCACGCGGACAGGCGCCGCGGAGCGGAGGGTCAGGGTAGGAAGATCAGGGCTGACGACGGACCGGCGACGGTGTCGGCGGTGGATCGTGGCGAATACGTTGCCGGCGAATTTGGTCAACTTCTTGTCCAAGCGCATAAAAATTCATCAGGCGACTGATCTTATGGCTCGCTTCGCTGTCATGCTCCCGGCCGTCGCCTTGACGCGGTCTCGGGGCGGGCGTAGGAGCGCCGGCGGTCTGGGAGGACGGCCCGGGGGGACATGCTCAGCCGATCGTTCGTCTTTCCGCGCGCGTGCCACCGCGGCCGCTGCGCCCGCTGATCGTTCGGAGTGCCGCATGAAACTGAGTTGGTTGCGTTGCGTGCTGCTCGGCGCCGTCACCCTGACGGCAGCTTTCGTCGGAAGTGGCGCAACCGTCGCGCAACAGCCGGCTGCCGCCCCGCCCGCACCTCCCGCCGCGCAACCCCAGACCGCCCCAGCGCAGCCTGCCCAACCTGCGGCACAACCTGCGCCGCCAGCTCCGCAGGCTGAACCGCCGATCCCGCCGGCACTGACCGATTCCATTCAGCAGCTCGTAATCTCCGTGGAGCAGGCCGAGAAGTCTCTCGAGCGGATGCGTGATCTCGGCGACGACATCAGCCGACTGCGCGACGACGTCGAAGACGTCATCATCCGCTCCACGCAGGTCGCCGACGAATTGCGGCCACGCCTCGCAGCCGTGCGCAGCCAGATCGAGAAGCTCGGGCCGCCGCCGGCCGGCGTGCAGGAGGCGCCGGCGATCGCCGCGGAGCGTACGCGACTTCTGGCCGAGGCGAGCGCCCTCGACGGCGCCATCAAGACGCTCGAGATCACCTGGGTGCGGGCGCGCCAGACGATCGACAAGATCACCGATCTGCGCCTCGCGATGTTCACCCGCTCGATCATGGAGCGGATGTCCTCGCCGCTGACCCCTGCACCGTGGCGCGATCTTCTCCGCGACGCGCCGCAGGTCAGCCGGCTGCTGGGATACGTATGGGCGGACTGGTCGAATACCGCGTCGGAACGGTCCGGCTGGCTGACGCTGCTGTTGCTCGGTTGCGGCGGGATCTACCTCGGCCTTCGCTGGCTCGGCCATAGGCTGACTGAGCGCCGCCGCGATCTCACGCGGCCTGATCCGAACTTCTTCGAGCGCGCCGCCTCGGCCGCCTGGCTGGTTCCGGTGCTGGCCGGACCCGGCGTACTTGCGGGCCTCGCGCTCTATGGCGGGCTCGATACGCTCGGGCTGCTCTATTATCCGAGCGCCAACATCGCCGCCGCGGCGCTGCGGGCGTTCGTGATTTTCTGCGTCGTTTCGGCTCTCATCTCCGCCGTGCTCGCAGCGCGAGAGCCACGCTGGCGGATCGTCGATCTGTCGGACAAGAGTGCTCAGCGCGTGGCGCTGATGCTCAATGCGATGACGGCGGTCTATGCGGCCGACCTCGCCATAACGTCGATCGGTCGCACGCTCTACGTGCCGCTGTCGCTCAGCGTCGTGCAGTCACTGGTAACGAGCCTCGCCTTCGCCGGCCTGCTCGCGGGCCTGCTGATGACCCCATTTGTGCCGCGCGAGCGCGCTGGCGATGCCGGCTGGGCCGGTCAGCACCCCCGCTGGCTGAAGCTGCCGCTGTGGTTTGCGGCGCTTGCAATCATCGTCGCGTCGCTGCTCGGCTATGTCGCGCTTGCGCGCTTCATCGCTCAGCAGATCGTCGCGACGGGCGTCGTCGGCGTGGCGTTCGTGTTGCTGTTTTTTGCGATCCGCGCTTTCACCCGCGACGGCAACGGCGGCACGCATGCCGTCGGCGTCGTCCTCGAGTCTCGGTTCGGGCTCGACGGCGGCAGGCGCGAGCAGCTCGCGAAGCTCACCGAGCTGCTGTTCACGTTGCTGCTGATCATCTGCGCCATCCCGCTGCTGCTGCTGCAGTGGGGCTACTCGGACGCCGATATCCGCGATTGGTTCAAGGCCGCGATCTTCGGCTTCGAGGTCGGCCAGTTCCGTATCTCGCTCGCGCGGATCGTCATCGGTCTGTTGATGTTCATCGCGCTGCTGTTCGTGACACGGGTCGTACAGCGATGGCTGCGGGAAGCGGTGCTTGCGCCGCAGCGGCTCGATCCGGGAATCCAGCATTCCGTCGATACGGCGGTCGGATATGCCGGCACGGGCCTCGCGGCACTCGTCGCGCTCGGCTATGCGGGCTTCGACATCACCAGCCTCGCGATCGTTGCCGGCGCGCTGTCGGTCGGTATCGGCTTCGGCCTGCAGTCGATCGTCAACAACTTCGTCTCCGGCCTCATCCTGCTGATCGAACGGCCGGTGAAGGTCGGCGACTGGATCGTCGTCGGCGCCGACCAGGGTAACGTCCGCAAGATCAGCGTCCGCTATACGGAGATCGAGACGTTCGACAAAGCGACGCTGATCGTGCCGAACTCGGAGTTGATTTCCGGTCGCGTCTTCAACTGGACGCACCGGAACTCGGTCGGCCGCATAACATTGAAATCTTCGGTCGCGCCGACGGTGAAGCCGCAGCAGGTGCAGGCCGTGCTGCTCGCCGTCGCTAAGCGCCACAAGGCCGTCCTCGTCAACCCGCCGCCGAAGGCGATCTTCGAAGGGCTGATCGGTGGCTCGCTAGAATTTACACTGCGCGTCTACTTGGCCGATATCTCGGACGCCATCGACGTTCAGTCTGATCTTCGCATTGCTGTGCTCGAAGAGCTTCAGGCCGCCGGAATGGAAGTTCGGGGCTAAGCGGTCTATTCTTGCTTTGGTCTTGGCTCAGCTTGCAGCACGTTGTATTTACCCGATCGAGCGAATCGGATTGTTTCGGGTTCGCTCGGGCGCGTGCGCCCGCTGGTGACAGCGATCGAGGTTTCGCTATGGGCTTTCGTTTCCGGCGGGTCATCCCGCTCGTTCCGGGTCTCGTCTACCTGAACCTGAGCAAGTCGGGCATCAGCTTCAGCTTCGGCAAGCGCGGCGCGATGATCAACGTCGGGCATGGCAAGCAGACCGTCTCGGTCGGCGTGCCTGGAACTGGAATGGGCTATCGCGCACAGGTGACGCCGATGCTGATCGGGATCCTGATCGTGATCGCTCTGGTCGTCGGCGGCGCTTACCTGCTCTTTCCCGACATCGTCGGGCCGCTGCTCCACCGCTGGCAACCGAGCCTGTTCTGAACATGGTTTGATCTGATCCAGCGCACGGACCTGCTATGCGCCGGCTTTCGGATTTGATGGTTTTCCGTTGCGGCGGTTAACCTTACAATGTTCAGTTGGTCGCATCTTGCCGCAGATTTCTCCAACAATTGACGATGTGTGGGCTTATCCGGTGTGAGTGAGTGGAGACGTCTACGACCATACCGCTGACGCGGGCCGTGTTCGCACGCCGCCTGCGCGAGCTTCGGGTGCCGAAGGGATATCGGACGGCCCGCAGTTTCGCGCGTGCGCTCGGCATCGACGAAAACCGCTACACGCGTTACGAGCGGGCCGAGGTCGAGCCTGATCTCGCGCTACTCCTGCGCATCTGCGAAGTGCTCGCCGTCACGCCGAACGACTTGCTGATCGAGGCCATGAGTGCGCGAGGACTCGCCAACGGCAGCCTCGGCGACGGCACGGGCACGCCGGGGGATGTCGAGAACGCTAAGCTCAATCGACGGACGGCCGCGTGGCGCCTTGCGCAGTTCGTTGCCCACCTGGAAGCTGGAAACGCGGGCGATCCACCGGACGCGCCGGGCGACCTGCAGACGCTTCAGCGCTGGAGCCAGCTGCACGCCACGATCGATCGCGACCCGTTTGCCTTCGTCGCTGCGATCACCTCGGACGCGCGCTTCATTCGCCTCGACGAGACGTCGCAGAAGAAGATCGCTGAGCTGATCGGCGAGCTAACGGCCGCCGTCGACGCGCACGCGCGGGCGCTCAGGGCCTGATCGGACGCCGCCGCCGGTCGGGACCGGCTGCGGCACGCCCATATACCCATCATCCGCGGATTTCGCCGCCGGTCGCCTTCTTGACCTCGGCGACGACCTTGCCGGCGACCGCTTCGATCTCGGCGTCGGTGAGCGTCCGCTCTTTCGGCTGCAGCGTCACTTCGATCGCCAGGGACTTCTTGCCGGCCGGCATCGCGCCGCCAGTGAAGACGTCGAACACGCTGACGCCGGTGATCAGCGCCTTGTCGGCCGCGAGAGCCGCCTTCACCACGTCGCCCGCTGGAACGTCGGCGTCGAGCAGGAAGGCGAAATCGCGTCGCACCGGCAGAAGGTCGGCGGCGGCGAGCGGCGGACGGGCCTTCGACTTGCGCTTATCGGCCGGAAGCGCATCGAGGAAGATCTCGAACGCCGTCACTGGTCCTTCGACGTCCAGGGTCGCGAGCGTCGTCGGATGCACTTCGCCGAACTGTGCGAGGACGACCTTCGGGCCGAGGCGCAGGACGCCCGAGCGCCCCGGGTGATACCAGGCCGGCGCATCCCGCGTGATCTGCGCGCGAGAGGCGTCGAAGCCGAGGGCCGCGAGGGTCGCGGCGACGTCCGCCTTGACGTCGAACACGTCGGCGTCCGCGATGCCGCCCGACCAGTGGCGTCCGCTGCCCGCAAGCCTTGTCGCGCCGGCGCGGACGCCAGCGGCGACGAGCAACTGATCCGTTTCCTTGTCGCCGCGATAAGCCTGACCGAGTTCGAACAGGCCGACATCGGCGAAACCGCGGTCACGGTTGCGCTGCACGGCCTTGAGCAGGCCCGGCAAGAGGCTCGGACGCATCGAGGACATCTCGACCGAAATCGGATTGGCGAGTTCGAGTGCGTCGGTGCCACCACCGAACACGGTTGCCTCGGCACGCGGAATGAACGACCAGGTGATCGCCTCGACCAGCCCGCGACCGGCGAGCAAGCGGCGAGCCCGACGGGCGCGCTTCTGGCCTTCCGTGAGAACGGCACGCGTGACGCCGTGCATGCGCGGCAGCGGCGCGGCCGGCACTTTATCGAGGCCGATGATGCGAACGACCTCTTCGACGAGGTCGGCGGAGCCGTGAACGTCGGGGCGCCACGTCGGGATGGTGACCTCGACGGTCGCCCCTTTGCCGGCGACCGTGAAGCCCAACGACTCGAGGATGCGGCGCGCCTCCTTCTGATCGATGGCGAGACCACCGAGCTTCTCGATCCGGCCGAGGTCGAACGTGACGACGCGGCGGGAAATCGGCGGTTCGCCGGCGACGCGGCGGCGTGACGGCTCGCCACCACAGAGGGCGAGAACCATTTCGGTCGCGAGATCGACGCCCGGCACGACGAAGGCCGGATCGACGCCGCGCTCGAAGCGATACCGCGCATCGGTCTGAACGCCGGCCTTGCGGCCGGTCGCGGCGGTGCGGAGCGGATCGAAGTAGGCGCACTCGATCAGCACGTTGCGAGTCGTCTCGCTGCAGCCTGTCGATTCGCCGCCGAGAATGCCGCCGAAGCCGAGGGGGCCGCTCTCATCGGCGATGACACACATCGTCTCGTCGATCGCGTGCGTCTTGCCGTCCAGGCCTTCGAAGCTTTCGCCGGCGCGGCCGAGGCGGGCGCGGATCGCCCCCTGCACCTTGTCGGCATCGTAGACGTGGAGCGGTCGCCCGCGGTCGAGCGAGATGTAGTTGGTGATGTCGACGAGGGCGCTGATCGGGCGGAGGCCGACGGCCTTGAGCCGCCGCTGCATCCAGTCCGGCGCCGGACCGTTCTTCACATTGCGGACGAAGCGGCCGGCGAACACCGGGCATGCGCTCTCGGCGCCGGCCGGGAAGTCGAGGCGGATGTCGATCGGGCAGTCGTAGTCGCCTTCGACCTTGTGGGTGAGCTTCGGTTCGGGCTTCAACTTCCCAAGACCCGCCGCCGCGAGATCGCGGGCGACGCCGCGCACGCCGGTGCAGTCCGGTCTGTTCGGCGTGAGCTTCACCTCGAAGACGGGGTCCGTCAGCCCGAGCACGTCGACGTAACGGTCGCCGACACGACCGGCGAAATCCGCCGGCAGGTCGATGATGCCCTCATGATCGTCCGAGAGCTGCAATTCCCGCTCGGACACCAGCATGCCGTTCGAAACGATGCCACGGACAGGTCGCTTGTCCAGGGTGATGCCGGTACCAGGAATGTAGCTGCCGAGCGGCGCGAACACGGCGACCATGCCGGTGCGCGCGTTGGGCGCGCCGCAGACGACTTCGACTGGCGGCTGGCCAGGTGCAATCTCGACCTGACAGACGCGAAGCCGGTCGGCGTTCGGGTGCTGTTTGGCTTCCAGAACCCGCGCGATCGTGAAGACGCCGAGATCCTTGCCCGGATCTTCGATGCCTTCAACCTCGAGGCCGATGGCCGACAGCTTCACCGAAAGCTCCTCGGGGGAGGCCTCGGTCTCCAGATGGTCCTTCAGCCAGGACAGCGTGAACTTCATGTCGGCTCAATCCCAATCATCGCCGCGCGGCGGCTGTTTAGCATCGCAGTCGATCGCGTGGAACAGTCAGCGGCCGTACCGCTCGAACTGCTCGGCGGCGCGCGCCTCGCGCTGCGCCTGCACCTGCATCCGGACTTTCCCGTAGATCCACACGAACGAAATGAACATCTTGATCAGCGTAAGTCCGAAGAACATCCGGAAGACGAAGGCGTACCAGACGAACCAGAACTGTTGGCGGTTCATGAGCACGGGCGATACGCCCAACTCGAAATGCTCCATGATGTCGAAGAAACCGCCGCGGAGGACGAGGTCCAGGGTGAAGAGCGAGGTGGCGATTGGGCCGGCGACGATCGGATGGCGCTGCGCGTCGGCGAAGATCGCGATCCCGTCGGCCTGCAGAATCAGGCAGCTGCACGTGAAGAGCACGTAGACCACGAGCATCGACAGCGCCATGAAGCGATAGTAACCGAGCGCACGCCGCAGGGTGTAGCCGGAGAAGCTGTAGTCGACCCAGCGGTCGATCTCCTGTTCCGTCCGGCCGTGAAAAAACACGATGAACACGGACGTCCCGATCATCAGGACACTCAGGCCGATCGCGAGCAGTACCGAATAGGACATCGCCCGGCTCCCTGGAGTGTGGCCCCGCCGTAGCGGTCTCAGCCCGAGAGACCGCCGGCGAGCGTCGGCACATCGAGGGGAACGAAGCCGTAGTGCTTCAGCCAGCGCAGGTCGGCGGCGAACATCTCGCGCAGGTCCGGGATGCCGTACTTCAGCATCGCGATACGATCGAGGCCCATGCCGAACGCGAAGCCCTGATAGCGCTCCGGGTCGAGACCGCAATTGCGGATCACGTTCGGGTGGACCATGCCGGAGCCCAGGATTTCCAGCCAGCGGCCCGGCTTACCGATCGCGGCAGCGTCGATATCGACTTCCATCGAGGGCTCGGTGAACGGGAAGTGAGAGGCGCGAAAACGCATCTTCACTTCGTCCACCTCGAAAAACGCCTTGCAGAACTCTTCGAGCGTCCACTTCAGGTGGCCGAGGTGCGTGCTCTCGTCGATCAC
>JAESFG010000377.1_pt1 | contig 55559 bp, 53 predicted proteins | sample 9269371 | NCBI WGS metagenome assembly JAESFG01 (sample SAMN14506227, study PRJNA617093) | algae metagenome | isolation source: Aetokthonos hydrillicola CCALA 1050 (B3-Florida) and co-occurring... | place: USA: South Carolina | collected 2013-01-01 | reverse complement strand
ACCAGCGGCTCCATCGCCGCCCACCGCTCGTCCGTGAGCATGTACCGCATGACCGACACCGAAACGGGGAGGAAATCGCGCCCAACTCCTTACCCCAGATGGTCAACCAACGTCAACAGAACCTAGCGGGGGGTCTTGTTGGCCTGGTTGCCGGCCTGGTTCGCGGGCGCCCCCTTGCCACCCGCGCCGGGCGTGTCGGCCCCGGTCCGGCCCGGCGGGATGGACGGCGGCGGCCCGAGGTCCGGGTTCGGCGTCTTGTCCTTCTCGGTCGGGCCGCAGCCGAGCCCGCCCAGGCACACGGCCGCGGTCAGCGCGACCAGGCTCCCGCGGATCATACGAATCATTGGCGTCTCCGGGAAAGGCGGGCGTGCCCGGCCGGGCACGCCCGCGGGGTGGTCACGGGTTGGCGAACACCTCGCCGCCGGACCGGCTCGCCATGGCCCCGAGCACCGTATTGCCGGAGGAGGTGGTGGCCGTGCCGGCCGCGTAGGTGATGAACGTCACGCTCCCGTCGGCCCGCAGCCACATGCCGCCGCCGTTGTGCAGGCTCCAGAAGTGCATCCGGTGCGCGTCGTTCGGGTCGTTGAGGTCGCCCGGGCGGTAGTAATCCGGGGCCGCGGTCGGCGATCCGAGCCGCTCGTGTACGCCCAGCACCACGTCGGCGGAGCCGAAGTACGGGGAGTCGCCCGACCCGGCCCACATCCACCCGTACTCCTTGGTGAACGACGGCGGCCGCTCGCCGACCAGCAGGGTGTTGCTCGTCCCGTCGGTGATGCTGACCATCGTCACCCCGGCGTTGATGAACAGGATGCCGTCCTGCCCGTTGGCCTCCTTGAACTGGTTGTTCCCGTTCACCCCGAGGTAGTCCGTCAGGGCCGCCCGGGTGCCGTCGCCGTAGTCCTTGTACAGCTCCATCCCGCGCGGGTCGGCCGGGCAGAGGAACGGCTTCGCCGGCATCCCGTTCAGGCAGCTCGCCCCGGTCGCCGGGACGCCGGGCAGGTACTGCCACCACGGCCACGCGGCCGGCTTCCCGGTCATGTCGAACTTGGTCTGGATGTTCCCCTGCTCGATGTACGGGGCGATCCGCGCCATCCAGCTCCAGAACGGCCCTTCCGCGGGGTACGAGCTGCCCGGGGTCAGCCCGCCCGGGGGCGCGTTGCGCTGGTAGGAGGTGTACCAGGTGTTCCCGAGCTGGTGGGCCGACGGGAACCGGTTGTTGACGTCGTGGAAGTTGTGCAGGGCCAGCCCTTGCTGCTTCAGGTTGTTCGTACACTGGGTGCGGGCGGCGGCCTCGCGCACCTTCTGCACGGCGGGCAGCAGCAGCCCGATCAGGATCGCGATGATCGCGATCACCACCAGCAGCTCGATCAGCGTGAAGGCGCGTGACCGCGCCGGCGAACGGTGGGAATGAACAGACATTACAGACCCCTTCCGACAAGGAACACGAGAGGAAAATGAGAGGACGTTCCGCCGGCCGGGACGCCGTGTGCGGGCGGCACGCGTGCGAGTTCGCGCGCCGCCCCGGTGTCCTGGAGTCGTCGGAATGTTTCGGAGAAGTCGGCCTGAGTGCGAGTCTGGCCGTGAATTTCTTGTAATCCCGTCGCCGGGGGCAGGCAAGGGAAAAAGTGTGAAAAATGTGAGCTACGCGCGAACCCGCTCGCGCCGCCCGCTGTCGGGCTACGCCCGCGGGCCATCCGGTGGCGGGTTGGCCGCCCGCAACTTGTCCGCGATTTCGGCCGGAGTCGCGGCCCGGCCGATCAGCTCGCCCAGCACGTACACCGTCCGTGTCGGGTCGGTGACGCGGCACACCGGCAGGTCGTCGCGGCCGAGGATCACGTCCGCCATCAGGCTCAGCCCCAGGGCCGCCGTCTGGTGCGCCAGCGCCCACCGGTCGCGGTCGGACAGCCGATCGACCGCCCGCACGCTGGTCACCCCGAGCAGGTAGGCGACGAACTGCGGCACCGCGGCGCCGTCGGACAGCGCGAACGGGACCCGGCTGCCGCGGCCGGTGAGCCGGGCGAACTCCCACACGCTGCCGCGCCGCTCCGGCGCGCCGGTCAGCACCCGCCCCATCGCCCCGGTCCAGTCGAGCCGCTGCCCGGCGTACACGAACGGGGCCGGCTCGCGGAACACCCACGCGTGCGGGTCGTCGTGGTCGTCCAGCCAGTCGGCGTACACCAGCCGGGCGGTGGCGTCGAACGAGTCGGCCGCGACCCGGTCCCAGAACCCGGCCTCGTCCGGGTGCCGGAACAGGCAGCGGAGCGGGTCCACGACGGCCGCGGTCAGCGGCGCGTCGGTGAGCGGCGTCGGCTCGGTCAGCCGGCCCGCCGACCGGGCGTGAAGGAACTCGGCCGCCCCGGGCGGGACGTGGCAGGCGGTCGCGTCGGCGAACTCGATGACGTCGCCCCAGCGGCCGGCGAAGCCGATCGCCTGCCCGGCGGCGCAGCCGAACCACCGCGGCCCGCGGGGCGGGGGCGGGCGGCCGTGCGGCGGCGGGCGCATGACGGCGGTGGCCGGGCCGTCCGGGCTCGGCTGGCGGCGCGCCGCCTCCCGCTCGCGCCGCTGGTCGGCCGAGAGGAGCGCTTCGACCGGCCCCACCTCCAGAACGGTGCGGCGGCGGAACCGGGCACAGGGGAACAGCGTCATCGCGCGGCCGTGCGGGGTGGGTGGCGGTCAAAGGTAGCACGCGCTACGCCCGGACGCGAGCGATTCCCGCGGCAGCGCAACCGCGGCGACGACCGGCCCGAATGAATGCCCGTTGACGCAGATGATGGCGTTCGACCGGCTACGACCCGTTGCCCGAACGCCGGCGGAGTTCCTGATATCGCAACTCCTACGGCGTCGGCTCGGGGACGCCAGCCAACTGCCGCCAGAACCACACGACGTTCTCGGCCGGGACGTACCCGGTTGGCAGGCTCCACCGAGGGCTGTACTTGACCCGCGGCGTCGTCGGGCCTTCCCGCTCTTGCCGGTCGGCTTCGGCGCGGAGGAGCGGCCCGCGCGGGTCGTCGCGATCCTCCAGCCAATCGGCGTACACCCGCTTCACCACGACGTCGTTCGGCTCGGCCTGAATGGCCCTCAGGAACGCGAACTCCTCGCCGGGGAACAACTCCTCGGCGTGCCGGGTGAGCCGCGACCGAGCCACGCCGGCTTTTAGGTCCGCCGCGGTTTCCAGGAGCAACTTTCCGAGCCGGACGACGGCGACGAACGCCACAAAGTGGACGGGATACTGATTCGCCGTTTGCACTGCGATGCGCGCATCGTCCTTCGGGTCGGTCACGTCGTCCGGCACGATTTTGCCACTGAACCACACCGCTTCCACGGCCCCGGATGCTTCGGAGAACATTTCGGTCAACCGGTCGCGGTCGTCGCCCCACCCGGGCGATCTGAGCCGCACGAGGTGCAGGGCGTCGGCCCGGAACTCCCAGGTGCCGATATACCCGCGAGAGCACGCGGTCAAAGCGACGCCGAAGTCGGGAACCTGGCGGTCGCACCCGGTAAGCGGCAGCGCTAGGATGATGCGGTTCCGGCCTTCGTAGATCAGCCGCTCCCGCAACTGCATCGTCATGATCGGCCCCAGGAGGGGAATGTTAGGGCCGGCTCATGCCGACGAAGCTGCCGTCGTTGTCGCGGGCCAGCGCCCACAGGAACGCGCCCACGTCCACGCTCTCGAAGTAGAACCCGACGGCGTTGATCCGCACCCGCGTCCGGTCCGCTTCGGGGCGGTTCCAGCTCCGCGCCAGCGTGTCGCGGATCTGCTTGCCCAAAATCACCCCGCGCTCGGTTTCGGGCAGGTTCTGCTGCGCCGGGGTTAAGTCCGGGCCACTTGTGGGTAAGCCGTCGGAGAACACGTACACCGTGTCCAGCCCCTGCGCCCGCAGGCTGAACGCCTTCTCCAGCGCTGCATACAGGTTCGTGTCGTCCTTCGGCGTCGTCTTGAGCAGCGCGGCCTTCACCACTTCCACCGACCGCTCGCCGTCGAACCGCTGCCACTCGCCGCTGCCGAGCAGCCAGTTCGCGGAACTCGAAAACGTCACCACCTGGAACTGCTCCAGGGTGGGAATGCTCCGCATCACCTTGCACACCGTCTCGACCACGAGCGGCCACTTCGTCTCGTCCAGGCTGTTCAGGTCGCGCTTGCCCATGCTGCCGCTCATATCGACCAGGAACACGGCCCGCTTGCCGGTCATGGCGATGCCGGCGAACCGCGACTCGGTGTCCCGCTGCATCTTGTTGAACTTGTCCGCCAGCTTGGCGTTCGTGCCCTGAAGGTCGATGATGGTGACGTTCGCGTCGTCCACCTTCCGCGTCAAATCCTTGATCTGCGCGCGGGACGCGCCCAACTCCTCGTTGCTCTTGGCGGCGTCGGCTTTGGCGGCGGCGAGTTCGTCGGCCGCGGCCTTCGCGGCGGCCTTCGCGGCGGCCAGTTGGGCGTCGAGGTCGCGCTGCATCTGCTTCATCCGCGCCTCGGCGTCGGTCAGTTGCCGCCGGGTGTCGGTCAGCCGCGCCTCGACCGTCATCCGCTCGTCGTCCTTGACGCGGACGAGCTTCTGGAGGTCGGTCAGCGCGGTCGCGGCGGCCGCATCCTTCTTGGCCAGCGCGTCGATGTCCTTCTGCCGCTTCCGCAGCAGGTCGGCGGCGTCGTCCACCTGCTTGCGCGAGGTTTCGAGTTCCTTCGCGGTGACATCGACCTTCTTCTCGGCCGCGTTGAGCGCCGTCTGGCTGGCGTCGAGCTGCGCCTCGGCGATCTTGATGTCGGCCTTCGCCTGCGCGAGCGCCCGGGCGGTGTCCGACTGCTCGGCGAGCGCGAGCTTGAGTTGCTCCGCGAGGCGCCGCGACTCGTCGCTCAGCTTCAGCCGGACGCCCTCCAGTTCCGTCACGCTGGCCGCGAGCTTGCCGCGCGCCTCCTCCTCGGCGTTGAGCTTGAGCCGCGTGGACTCAAGCGCGGTGATGGTGGCGGCGAGCTTCTTGTCGGCGGTGTCGAGGTCGACCAGCGCGGCGCGGTTGGCGGTGACCGCGTCGGCGGCCATGCGGCTGTTGAGCAGGAACAGCAGGGTGACGCACCCCAGCGCACAGCAGAACACGTCGAGCATCCACATGCTGACGAGGGTGGGCGGCTTGTGGCGGACGCGCATGGGGAACTCCTTCCGTGGCAGACGGTTGCGTCTTCAGTGTAGCGGGCGCGGGCGGCCTTCCTTCTACACGAAATTGAACTATTCAAATTGCCACTACAGAAGCTTGGGTGATGCTTTTGGCGAAGTCAACTGGATTTTTCGAAAATTTTTGCCGCGGCGAAGAACCCACCCCCGACCCCTCCCTGCAGGGAGGGGAGAAAGACCTCTACAGTCCGCCGACGTTTGCTGCACGCGGAGGATTTTCCTCCCCTCCCTGCAGGGAGGGGTCGGGGGTGGGTTCTTACGACACTCCGTCGATGCGCGCCTTGCGCGCGGCGGCCGGCGTCGGGGCGAGCGGGATGGTGCTGTCGAGGTGGGCGCGGGGCAGTTCGCCCGCCAGCCACCGCGGGGCCAGCGCCGCGGCGGCCGTGGCGACTGCGTTCGGCGGCAGCGCCTCCACCGCGGTGCCCTCCGGCGTGTTCGCGTGGACCGCCCGCACCAGCCCCGGCAGGCGGGCGGCCGCGTCCGTCAGCCAGATCGCCCGCGGCGGCTCCGCCAGCCCGATCCCGTTCGTGAAGTCGCGGACCGAGTCGCCGGCCAGCCGCGACAGCGATACGCAGTGCCCCTCGATCTCTTCCGGCTGCTGAACCACGTCCTGAAACCAGTGCGCGGTGCGGACCGTCAGCCCGACGCGCTGCCCGGCGCGGACGCGGTCCAACGCGTCGTCGAGTTGCTCGAACAGCGCCTGTTCGGCCTCGGCCGAGTCGCGCGGGTCGCGGCGGCAGAGGCGCACGCAGCGGTCGGCGATGCCGTCGAGCAGCCGGTCCTTCCACGCCTTCACCGACAGCCGCGGCCACACCCCCGACCCGCCCAGCCGCACGCCGTCTGCTTCGACCGACACGGCCGTCGCGGACAGCGCGAACTCGTCGGCGTCGATCACGACCACCGCGCCCGGGCCGCCGGCGGCGGGGCGCAGCGGAACGACCCAGTCGGCCCCGGACACGTGCGCCGCCGGCTTGCCGGTCAGCAGGGACGGCGCGTAGTGGAAGACGAGCGCGAGCGGGCCGACCGCGGTGCCCTTCAGGGGGAACTTCGCGCGAGCGGCGGCCGCGCCGACGCGGGTCACCTGCCCGGGGGAAAGGTATGCGGGGAGAGCGAGCGCCGCGGCGTCCGTTTCGGCGGCGATGATCGCGCGGACGCGGTCGAACACTAGCCCGAGGGCGGTCTCGGCGGTGAGCGTGTGCCGGCCGACGCGCCACTCGCGCGGCTGGCCGAGTGCCGCGAGGAAGTTCGAGCAGACGAGGTGCGGCATCTTGCGGCAGAGGGCCACCCCGGCGCGGCCGACCGCGGCCGTCCGGTGCTCGCCGCTGATGAACAGCTCCAGTTCGTCGTTCGGGTCGTCGAGCGGCAGGGCGCGGGACTTCGCGCCGACCGCCTCCGCGCGGGCGCGGCTGGCGGTGAGGTCGAGGCCGACCGCCCGGGTGCGGTCGTGGACGGGAGCGGGCTTGCGGGACCAGAGCATACGGTGGTGTCGCTCGCGGGTGCGGGGTGAACTCCGGCCAGGATCCTATACGCCAGTGCGGCGGGGCGCGATGTCGGTAACCGGTGCTACGCGTGCGCCTCTTCAGCCGCCGGGTCGTAAAGCCGTAACAGCAGGTGTTCCTGGCAATACTGTTGGGCGTCGGTGACGAGCATTTCCTCCGCCCGCTGCACCGCGTGGATGAAGTACATCACCACCAGGCTGAGCAGCAGCGCGACCAGGGTGCAGTCGAACGCGACCTTCAGTTGGTCCTTCGCCTGTTCGGTGAACATCTCGATGTTGGGCGAGTTCGCGCCGAACGCGCCGCCCAGCCCGCGGACCGTGCCGACGAACCCGATCGCCGGGACCGCCCACGCCAGATAGTTGACCGTGGACATCCCGGTCACCAGCCGCGACAGTTCCACGTCCGCCTGATTGCGGACCACTTCGCCGACGTCGGTGGCCGACTTGCTGACCGCGAACTTACCCAGCCCGAGCCGGACCATGTTCGCGAGGATGAACGGCTTGCCGCCGGTGACTTGCTCGGCCTTCCGGGCGAGCGGGCGGGCGTCTTCCGGCAGAATCCGCGCCCCCTCTTCGGTCGGCAACAACTCCAGCCCGAACGCCTTGCGCTGCCGGAACACCTCGCGGTAACGACTTTGCAGGATGAGCGCGGCCCACACCGCACAAACGTAGCACAGCACCTGTTCGGGGCCGACGAACAGCCGCCGGACGCGCTCCGCGTCCCACTTCGCCCACTCTTCTTGCGCCTTGGGGCCGGCGAGCGTCTGCCAGAAGGGGGCCGCGATCGCCGCGACGACCGCGAGCGCGACGAGGAGCCACAGCCACTCGCGGGCCGGCTTGTGGGACGCGGGGATCGTCATGATGCGGAGTTCCTGGTGCGCGGCGTCAGGTGCTATTGTCCGAACCCGGGCGGCCGCCCGCAAGCGCTTGACCGGTAGTTCCCGGTTCCAAGTTCCAGCGGTTCCAGGTTGACGCCAAGAGGTCGCGGTAGCTGTCTACGACCTGGAACCGCTGGAACTTGGAACCTGGAACTACCCGAAGGATTCTGGCCCTTACCCCCGCGGCGCGTCGGTGGTAAGCTGTGCGTTCCTCCCAACCTCTTCCCACCGAGGGGCTTACCGTGCGATATCTATTCGCCGCACTCGCCGGCGTATTACCGTTCGCCGCGACCGCGGCCGAGTTTCCGAAGTTCGAGGCCCAGGAAATCGACACCGGGCTGAAGATCGGCTACGCGGTCGTGACCGCGGACGTGGACGGCGACAAGAAGCCCGACATCGTGGTGGTCGATCAGCACAAAGTGGTGTGGTACCAGAACCCGGGCAAGCCGGGCGAGAAGTGGCCCAAACACGTCATGCTCGACGGCAAGACGCGGCCGGACAACGTGTGCATCGCACCCATCGACATCGACGGCGACGGCCTGCCCGAGTTCGTGCTCGGCGCCGCGTGGAAGCCGTTCGACACCGCGGTCGCAGCGCAACTCGTGTGGCTGAAGCGCGGCAAGGACGTGACGCAAGAGTGGACGATGCACGAGCTTCCGTGCGACGAGCCGACGGTTCACCGCGTCCGTGCCTACGACATCGACGGCGACGGCAGACCGGAGATCGTCCACGTCCCGCTGATGGGTCGCGGGTCGAGTGCGAAGGGTAATTGGACGGACGGTAAGCCGGTCCGCATCGTCGCGCTGAAGGCGCCGTTCGGAGAACCGGAAAAGAAGGAGAACTGGAAGACGCAGGTGCTGTCGGAGGAGTTGAACGTCTGCCACAACTTCTGTGAAGACCCGCGACCGACGCCGCACGGGCGGGCGGCGTTCTTGGTGACCAGCTACGACGGAGTGCATTCCGTTCACCAGAACGTCGCCCGCGGGGTGTGGCAGACTGACCGCATCGGGGACGGCAACCAGGCGAACCCGAAGGGCAACCGCGGCGCGAGCGAGGTCAAGTTCGGCAGGGTCGGCCAGCCCCGCGCACCGGTCATCGCCACGATCGAGCCGTGGCACGGCAATCAAGTGGTCGCGTACACCCCGCCGCCGGCGGAGGTGAAGCCGTGGGAGCGGTACGTCATCGACGAGCAACTGCGGTGGGGCCACGCGGTGCGGTTCGCCGACCTCGACGGCGACGGCGGCGACGAATTGATTATCGGGGTGCGGGACGACCCGGCGAAGGGGGACACGTTCAAGGAGGGCCGCGGGGTGCGAATCTACAAATGCGCCGACGGGAAGGGCGCGAAGTGGGAGCGCAACATCATCGAGGACGGCGGGGTCGCGGTCGAAGACTTAACGGCGGCCGACCTCGACGGCGACGGCAAGATCGACATCATCGCCGTGGGACGGGCCACCGGAAATGCCAGGATTTATTGGAATCAGGGGAAGTGAGCAACCCGCGACGCCGCAAGCGGCGGCCGCTTGCGGCGTCGCGGGACGTTATTGCACTTCAATTACCTCGAACACCAACTCCGGTGCGAACTTGCGGCTGATCACCCGGGCCACTTCGGACCGCAAGTGCCCGGCAGCCCGGGCCAGCGCTTCGACCATCGCGTCGCGGCCGATGTCGGGCGGCGAGTAAATCACCACCCGCATCCGCCCGCTGTGCGGGGCCGGCGTCACCACCCAGATTCGCGCCGCCTGCACCGCCGGGTCGCCGCACGCGGCGGTCGCGGCGATCAGCGCCTCGCGCACCTGCGCGCACAGTTGCCGCGCCTTGCGCCCGGCCTGCTTCGGCGCGTCCCACGGCTTCGCGTGGAAGTCCTTCGGGTCGCCGCCGTCCTCGGGGCTTCGGTCCGCCGCGAGGGACTCGAACTCATCCGCCTTCGGTCGTCTCCGGCTCATCAGTTTTCACTCGGGTTGAAGGGAGAATGTTGGCTGTCACGCGAGCGATCACAGCGGCACGCATAGGACACCTCCCTTCGAGCCCGCACGGAGCGGCGGTTCGGTTGAGTGACACCGCGGCGGCGAAGAGGTTCGCGCGCGACGAACGCCCGCCGCGGTCATAAAATAACTCGTGTTCCTCTCCTCCACTGAAGGGATACGCGCGATGAAGCCTCGGCTGTTCACCCCCGGCCCGACCCCGGTTCCCGAAGAGACGCTGCTCGAACTCGCCCGGCCGGTCACCTACCACCGCTCCGCCGAGGCGAAGGCGATCCTGGCCGAGGTGAGCGAAGACCTCAAGTACGTGTTCCAAACCGCGCAGCCGGTGTACACCCTCACCTGCTCGGGCACCGGCGGGATGGAAGCGGCCGTCAGTAACACACTCGCCATCGGCGAGAAGGCGCTGCTGCTCACCGCCGGCCGGTGGGGCGAGCGGTGGCGCGGCATCCTGAAAGCATTTTCGGCCAACATCGTCGCCGTCGAAGTGCCCTACGGCAAGGCGGTCACGCCCGAGATGCTCGAACAGGCGCTCGGGGCCAACCCGGACACCAAGGTCGTGTTCAGCACGCTGAGCGAGACCAGCACCGGCGTCGGACACGACCTCGAAGCGTTCGGCAAGATCGTCGCCAAGACGGACGCGCTGCTCGCCGTTGACGGGATCAGCGGGCTGGGCGCGATGGAATGCAAGATGGACGCGTGGAACCTCGACGTCGTCGTGACCGGGTCGCAGAAGGCCCTCATGATGCCCCCGGGGCTGGCGTTCGTGGCGTGCAGCGCGAAGGCCTGGAAGAAGATCGAGTCTACGCCCGTCCGCAGCTTCTACCTGGATTTGCGGCGGTACAAGAAGTCGCTGGCCGAGAGCGACACCCCGTTCACCCCGGGCAACACCCTCATCAAGGCGCAGCGGGCGTCGCTGAAGCGGATCAAGGCCGAGGGGATCGAGAACCTGTGGGCGCGGCACAACCGGATCGCGACCGCGACCCGCGCCGGGGTCGCCGCGATGGGGCTTCAACTGTTCGCCGAGCGGCCGAACAGCGCGCTAACGGTCATCAAGGTGCCGGAGGGCGTTGACGGCTCCGCGACGCTCAAGGCGATGGAGAAGAAGTACGGCTACAAGCTGGCCGACGGCCAGGACGCGATGAAGGGGCACATCTGGCGGCTGTCGCACATGGGCTACACCGACGCGTTCGAGGTGCTGGGGGCGATCAGCGCGCTGGAACTGGTGCTGAGTGAGAGCGGGTTCAAGCTGGAGGTCGGCGCGGGCGTCGCCGCGTTCCAGAAGGCGTATGCCGCGGCGAAGTGAGTAGCCGCAATCCGCCGCGGATTGCCGGTTGCCTTCTGTAGCCGGGGTCTGTGCCCCCGGTGCGATACAACAGGAGTCGCACCGGGGGCACAGAACCCCGGCTACAGAAGGCAACCCACACGATCGGGGCTGAGACATCATGCCGACCGCGACACCACCCGCGAACTTCGTCGAAGGGGCCGACTACCCGTCGCCGGTGACGCACGTCATCGGGCTGGGCTTTTACGACGGAGTCACGAACGGCGTGCTCAAGACCGCCGACGGCTCGGTGTATACGTTCGACCTGACCGACGAGCAGTACAACCCCGACGGGCTCGACCGCCGCACGTTCGAACTGGCCCCGCTGCCGGCGACCGCGCTCGACGCGATCGTCCGCGCGCTGGAGCCGCACCTCAGCCCCCGCTGGCCGTGCTGGGTGCCGCTGTGGAAGTTCCCGTCTGAAGACGCCCGCCTCGACGCGGAGGCGGCCGTCGATCGCATTCTCGCGGGTGCCGGTACGCCCGCGTGGCGCGTGACGAGCGCCGACCTGATGGCAACGGTTTCGGCCAGCATTGTGCGCTGACCGCGGCTCACGGCACGCACCAGTAGTACACGCCGGCGGTCGCGGCGGTGCCGGCCAGGAACAGGATCGCGCCCCACTTCCCGCGGCTCTTCAGCGACCACCACAGGAACAGCCCGGTGCCGGCGATGATCAGCAGCAGGAAGCACGTCGCGTCGATCACGAAGCTCCACACCCGACCCGTCCGCTTCACCTCGTTCGTCAGGTTGCCGCGGTTGCCGCGGTGCAGGTCGGTCGCCAGGATCGCCCACCCCTGATACGTCGCGGCCACCTCCGTCTTGCCGCTCTCGGCGTCGATCGTCGCGACGGTTTCGCCCCCGGCCCGCTTGAACTCCACTTTGATCTGCGGGCGGTCGTTGTCGTCCCGCGACGCGCCGAACGAACTCATCTCGCCGCGGACGTCGAACTCCTTCCGCAGCGCCTCCACCACCGCCAGCTTGTCGTCGCCGCCGAACTCGCCGGTCGATTCGGACGGCACCGGCAGCTTCCCGCCGGGCAGCCGGTCGAGCGGGAGCGTGCGGGTCTCGCGCCGCGTCATCGCTTCGAGCTTCGCGTCGTCGGGCAGGAACCACTCGGTGTGGTTGAGCATGAACCCGGTGACCGCGAAGAACAGGATGAGCGTCAGCCCGAACAGCGTCAGGTACACGTGGACGGTCCGGGCGGTCTTGAGCAGCCAGCGATACGTGCGCGACATGGTGTGTGGTGGTATGAGAAGACCGTATGGCCGCAAAAAAGCACAAAAGGCGCAAAAAGAAGCAGAAGACGAACCGCAAAGATCGAGTTCAAACCCTGTGTTGTTTCTGGCCTTCCTTTTTGCGCCTTTTGTGCTTTTTTGCGGCCATCCTGCCTTTACTTCTTTTCTGGCTTCTTGAACTCGATCAACGTCTCGGCGGTCTCGGCGTTCTTCTCCAGCTTGACCTCCGCGGGCTTGTCCTTGCACTCGATCTTGCCGCTCTGGCGGAGGTGCTGACCGAACTCGCGGTGGACCTCAACGCGGACCGTGTACGTGCCTTGCGATAGCGCGTTACCCTTGTCGTCCTTACCGTCCCAGACGAGATCGTACTTGCCGGGGCCGCGGGTCGCCTTCGTGACCGCCTTCACCAAGTCCGCGTCGCCCTTGCCGATCTTCCACCAGTCGCTCAGGTCCTTCAGGTACTTGGGTGAGTTGCCCCACACGGCCAGCGTCCGCACCGCGTTGCCCTTCGCGTCCTCGATCCAGATCGCGGAGTACGGCCGGCGGTACTTCTTCGCCTCCACCTTCGGCAGTTCGACCGCGACCGTCACCTGGAAGCCCTCCGGCCACGCCTCGCCCTTCGGCTCGTCTTTGCCCTTCGGCTCGTCTTTACCCTTCGGCTCGTCCTTCTTTTCCTGAGGAGCGACCAGCCGCAGAGGCTGAACGGCGAACGTCTTCAGCCCGGGGCTGCGGTGTTGCGTCCCGTCGGCCTCGATGATGAGGCACTCCGCGCCCGGCACGCCGGCGATCAGCTTCAGGCCCTCCGCCGGCTTCAGGACGCACAGCGTCGTGGCGAGCGCGTTCGCGGTGACGTTGTCGTCGGCGATCACAGTCGCACCCGCGACGCCCTCCGCCGGCCGCCCGGTGCGCGGGTCGAAGATGTGCGAGTACCGCTTGCCGCCGACCGCGTAGAACCGCTGATACCCGCCGCTCGACGCGACCGCCCGGTTCGTCAGCTTCAGCCCGGCGAGCGGGGCGGCGTTGTCGAAGTGGTTGAACGGGTCCGCGACGCCGACCGCCCACGACCGGTCGCCCCACGCGACGACGTCGCCGCCGAGGTTGATCAGCATCGCGGACACGCCCGGGTGGTCCTTTCGCACCGCGGCCAGCGCCTTCTGAATGATGTACCCCTTCGCGATGCTGTTCAGGTTGAGCGGTTGGTCGGTCAGGCGTGTGACGGTGTTGGTGGCGGCGTCGAGGTGCCAGCCCGGCTTGCGGAGGTCGGCCGAGATGCGGTCGAGGACGGCCGCCGGCGGCTCGCGGTCGGCCTTCTCGGCCTCCTTCCACACGCGGACCAGTTCGCCCACCTGCCCGTTGAACGCCCCGCCGCTCCGCCGCTGCCACCGCTCGTACGCGGTCAGCACGTCGGCCATCTCCTTCGAAACGGCCACCGGCTCGCGGGAGCGGTTCAGGCGGCTCAGCTCGGTCGTCGCGTCGTAGGTGCTGAAGATTAACCGCAGCCGCTCGATCTCGTTCAGGACCGTGAGTTCGGCGTCTTCGGCCGCGCCGAGGTCCGGGGCGACGATGCACAGGTCGAGCGACGTGCCGATGACGTGATCGCGGTGGAAGTCGAACTCGGCCGCGACGGGCGGCGCGGCCGACACGGTCGGGGGCGCGGCGAGGATCGCGGCGAGTACGAGCGCGGTGGTGCGAAGCGTGCGTGACGCGGTCATCGGCGCGGCTCCGGGGGTGTGCGGGGAGGAGATATCTTGTAAACGCGGGCGGGGGTCGGCGGAAGACACCGCGGGCGCTTTTCGCGGAGCGGACAAAGGCAGGAACGCGGAAGACGCGGATAAAAAGCGTGGATGAAAACAGGATCAGACAGAAGGCGAATTGGGTTCAAAACAAAATCTCTGCTGCCTTCCATCCGCGTGCATCCGCGCTCTTTTCCGCGTCTTCCGCGTTCCCGCCATTCTTCCGGCGCGGCGGCACATTTCGCCGGCCGCACTTGTAATAATTGCACCCGGGATCGACCGGCGTTCGGCTGTAGTATTTACACGGCTCGCGCCGCGCGTCGTTCCGACCGCTACCACACGCGGAATCCCGAACCTCTGCTACAGCCGCACCTTGCGCGTCAGCATTTTCCTACCGACCTCCCACCTTACATTCCCGGCACGCCGCGTGCGGTTAGACTTCTGACGCCTCGCTTAACCGCGAACTTTCTACGGCCTCACGGCCGGGCGTCATCCCCAACGGAGGTCAAGGGAATGACTCTTCGTCGGCACTTCAGCGCGCTCACCCTGGTGCTTCTGGCACCGGCGGGCGCGTCCGCCGCGAGCTACGACACCGCGAACTTCAGCACCGAAGCGCCGACGGCCGAACTCGCCAAGAAGTTCGGCGACATGGCCGAGTTCTACCGCAAGGAGAAGGCGCTCGAGTGGACCGGCCGCGAGATGCCCCAGTGGCCGCGCCGCTGCCCGCTCCTGGTGCAGATCACCCAGGGCAGCGCCGGCGGGGCGACCACGTTCACCTTCGGCCAGGCCGACGGCAAGCCGGTCGTCACCAGCATCAAGATGGAAATTCGCGGCGACGCCAAGCAATTGCTCAACAGCGTGCTGCCGCACGAGGTGACGCACACGGTACTGGCCAACCACTTCGGCCGCCCGGTGCCGCGGTGGGCCGATGAGGGCGGCAGCGTGCTGTCCGAGAACGACGAAGAGCGGTTCAACCACGACGTTCGCTGCCGCGAACTGCTCAACGCCGGCCGCGGCATCCGCTGCAAGGTGCTGTTCCGCATGACCGAGTACCCGCGGGACATGATCGTGCTCTACGCCCAGGGTTACTCGCTGTCGGCGTACCTGGTGCAGCGCGGCGGCGGCGGGCGCGACGGGCGGATGAAGCTGTTGCAGTTCCTCGGCCAGGGGATGCAGGGCAACACCGACGCGAGCTGGAACGGGGCGGCGGCCCGCGTGTACGGGTTCGACTCGGTGGACGCCCTCGAAGAGCAGTGGCTGGCCGCGCTGAAGACGCCGCCGAACCGCGTCGCCGCCCGCGACACGACCGCGCCGCCCCCGGCCGGGCTGGCGAGCGCCGGGCCGACTGCGACGCGGACGGAAATGCGGTCGTCGGCCCCGTCGGCGCTGCCGGTGCTGGAGCCGCCGGTGAAGGCCGTGCGCGGGGCGACGCCGACGAGCGAGCCGAGCCGGCCGACGCACCTGCCCGGCAGCGAGCCGAACACGCTCGGCAGCAGCCCGGTGGTGCGGCCGATGGCCCCGGACCGCCCGCCGCCGGTGCTCCTCCCGCCGGAACTGCCGAAGCCGTCGAAATAAGAGTGCTGAGTGCTAAAGTGCTGAGCGAAGACAGGGGGCACATCTCTCCTGTCTTCGCTCAGCACTCAGCACTTTAGCACTCAGCACTTAATCCCCGGGCGTTGGCGCGTTATGTGCGGTGCGTTAAGGTGAGGGCGGCACTCCTTCGCCGCCCTCGCGGAGCGCATCGTGGGTTACACCGTCTGCCCGGTCGCCGCCGACCTCGACGCCGTTCGCAACGCGATCGGCTCGAAGGACGGCTGGCTGCTGGGCGAGCTGACCGCGGCGCTGGCCGGCGAACTCGACGACATCGACGACATGCTGGTCGAGTACGCCGAGGACAACGACGGGGGCGCGCCGGTCACCGCCGCGGAGGTGCTCCGGCACCTCATCATGGGCCAGCCGTACCGCGCCGACATCGGGTTCGCCTACGGCTACTGCTTCGCGGCGCTGTGCGCGCAGCTCGGCGAGAGCCTGAGCAACGACCACTGGTCCGCGGTGCGGTCGTCGTGGTTCCCGGCGGTGCAGTCTGCTCTGGCGCAGATCGGGGTGGGGATCACACAGTTCGCGGTGGACCGGCTCGTGTACCGCGGCCCGCCGGTCAAGCTCCCGTCGATCCACGACTTCCCCAACATCGGCTTCCTGACGCGGGCCGAGGTCGCCGACGCCCGCGCCGCCCTCGCGTCCGCCGACCTGTCGAAGGTGACCGACCGCGCCGCCGCCGCCGCCATCGAGCAGATGCGGGGGTGGTTCGCGGCGTGCGTCAAATCCCACCGCGACCTCGTCTGCACCTACGCCTGAACCCGACTACGCGAAGCTCAGGTTGAACGTCCGCTCGATGCCGACGTACCAGAAGTTGCAGAAGTTCAGGATGTCGCGGCCGATCAGGGCTTCGATGCCGCATTCCGGCGGCCAGCAGTCCGTTTCAATGACTTCGACTTCGGGAAACGGGTGCGGCCGGCCGTCGGCCACAAAGGCGAGCGCGACCAGGTGCTGGTCGCACGGGTGCGGCTCGTCGGGTCGGGTCGAGGGCGTGTTGATCACGATCCGGCCGAGCGGGCGGAGGTCGAGTTCGCGAAACACCCGCGGCGCGAACCCGGACAGGCTCGCCCCGGTATCGACCAGCGCCCGGACTGGGACGGCCGCCGGGATCGGAAAGTTGCTCCGCTGTAGAAGTCCGGCACGAACCGCCGGAACGCCGACGAGAACGTCGATGATGGCACCGTCCGGGCCGATGGGGCCGGTCAGGTAGGGCATCGCAGGTTCCGCGAGAAGTATTTGGGCGGCCCGGCCGGCTCGATCTGTTGAACGAGGAAGGCGGTGAACAGCCCGAACCGCTCGTAGCCGACGGTCAGGGCGTCATCCCGAGTCGGATACACGCCGGCCACCTCCGGCGGCGTGCCGCCGATGAGCACGAACCGCCCGACGTTGACCGGGTCGGCCAGCAGCAGCGGCAACTCTCGCTTGAACACCTCGGCTTCGCGTTCGAGTGACACGGCCGTTCTCCTCGGGACAGGCTTCCCGGCGTCTATCGACATTCTCCCCGGCACCGCTTCCCGGCACAACGGCGGCTTGCGCCGTTTTCCACGGCCCCGCGTCTTGCCGGACCGCTACAACCCGCCGTCCCGTTCTCCCGACGCGGCGCAAGATATGCACGCCCTTCCGTCCGTTGCTCGGAAGCGCCCGTGCTCCCGATGCGCACCGAAGGAAGGCCGTTATGCCAGTCCGCTTCTCCAAACTCGCCGCCGCGGCCGTCCTGGCCGCGCTGGTGCTCGCCGTGCTCGGCGCCGGCACCGCACAGGAACCGAAAGGGCCGATCCCGCTCCGCCCGCCGGGCGCGGAGCCGCCGGCGGACCCGAACGCACCGCCCGAGGGCACCGAGGTGCTCGCCCGCGGGCCGGTCCACGAGGCGTTCGCTACCACCGCCGAGGCGCCGACGCCCGAACCGGTCGTCGCCAAGCAGCCGCCGGAACCCATTGAGGAACTGCCGCCGGACCAGAAGCCGGAAGGCGACAATGTGCAGTGGATCCCCGGCTACTGGGACTGGGACGAGGAGAACGAGCGGTTCTTCTGGATCAGCGGGTGCTGGCGGGACACCCCGCCGGGCCGCGTCTGGGTGCCCGGCTCGTGGCGGCAGGTCGTGGGCGGCTGGCAGTGGGTGAGCGGGTTCTGGCAGCAGCCCGAGCCGGAACAGCCGACGCAGCCGCAGCTCACCTACCTGCCCGAGCCGCCGCAGACGCTCGAGGTCGGGCCGACGGTCGCCGCTCCGACCGCGACCAGCTTCTACGTGCCGGGATCGTGGGTGTGGCGGAACAAGTACGTGTGGCGGCCGGGCGTGTGGGTCGAGTACCGCCCGAACTGGATCTGGATCCCCGCCCACTTCCGCTGGACGCCGCTCGGGTACGTGTTCGTGGACGGGTACTGGGACTATACGCTGGCGAGCCGCGGGGTGCTGTTCGCGCCGATCGTGTTCACCCGGCCGGTGCGCCCGGCGTACGTGTACACCCCAGTGTACGTGGTGAGCGAGCCGGCCCTGGTGGGCGCGCTGTTCGTGCGCCGCGGGCGGCCGACGTACTACTTCGGCGACTACTTCGAGGCCCGGTACGTCAACGGCGGGTACAACCCGTGGGCCGGGCGCGTCAGCGGGGTGACGTTCACCGTCGGGTTCGGCACCGGCCGCAACTGGGGCTACGACCCGCTGTGGAGCCACTACGCGGTGGCGTACCGGGCCGACCGCAACTGGCACACCCGCGTCGATACGCTGTACACCGGCCGGTACACCGGCAGCGTCGCCCGCCCGCCGGTCACGCTGGTGCAGCAGAACACGGTGATCAACAAGATCACCAACGTGAACGTGACGAACGTCACGAACAACATCACGGTGGTGAACAACACGACGAACAACACCCGCCAGGTGACGGTGAACAACCACAACGTGACCGACGTGGCGATGGTCGCCCCGGTGTCGTTCGCGACGAAACTTCAGCCCGAAGCCCGTATCAAGCCGGTGACCGCGGAGGTGCGCCAGGCCGAAGCCCGGACGGCGAAGGAAATCCGTCAGGTGGGGGTGCAACGGCGCGAGGTCGAGACCGCGGCGGTCGCGAAACTGCCCCCGCCGCCGAAGGCCGAGCCGAAATTCGACCCGAAGGCGGACCCGAAGCAACCGGGCAAGGCCCCGGTCGCGCCGCCGGTCGCGGTCCAGCAACCGCAGACGCTGAAGATCGAGGTTCCGAAGGCGGTCGCGGCGCGGGCGCAGGTCACCGACGAGAAGAAGGCCCCGCCTCCGCCCGCGATCCGGGTGGATACCAAAGTCGAGCCGAAGACGACGCCGAAGGTCGAGCCGAAGGGCCAACCCGACCCGAAGGTGACGCCGGTGCCGACGCCCAAAGTAGACCCGAAGCCGAAAGACCCAGTGCCGGTGCCGGTGCCGAACCCGAAGGTCGAGCCGAAGGGCACGCCCGATCCGAAGGGGAACCCGAAAACCGACCCGAAGGTCGAGCCGAAGGGAAAGGATCCGATCCCGACGCCGGTTCCGATGCCGAAGGTCGAGCCGAAGACCGACCCGAAGGTAGAACCGAAGGGGAAGGTTGACCCGAAGGTCGAGCCGAAGGGGAAAGACCCGCTCCCGGTTCCGAACCCGAAAACCGAGCCGACGCCGGTGCCGAACCCGAAGGTCGAGCCGAAGAAGGCCGATCCGCTTCCGGTGCCGAAGGTGGAGCCGAAGAAGATCGACCCGACGCCGGTGCCGAACCCGAAGGTCGATCCCAAGCCGAAGGACCCGACCCCGCCGGCTCCGCTGCCGGTGCCGAAGGGCGAGCCGAAGGTCGATCCGGTGCCGCCCCCGAAGCCGAAGGACCCGACGCCGGTTCCGAACCCGGTACCGCTGCCGAAGGTGGAGCCGAAGAAGGTCGAGCCGGTCCCGGTCCCGACGCCCAAAGTCGAGCCGAAGAAGATCGACCCGCCGGCCCCGGTCCCGCTGCCGACGCCGAAGGTCGAACCGAAGACGCCCACGCCGCCTCCGGTGCCGGTTCCCGCTCCGAAGGTTGAGCCGAAGACGCCTGCTCAGCCGCCGGTTCCGCCGATACCGGCGCCGAAGGTCGAGCCGAAGGCCCCGCTGCCCCCGCCGCCGGCCCCAAAGGTCGATCCGGCGCCGCCCGCTCCGAAGGTCGAGCCGAAGATTCCGGTGCCGGTGCCGCCGGCCCCGAAGGGTGAGCCGGCCCCGGCACCCGCCCCGGAACCGAAGAAGGGCGGCGAACCCAAGAAGGGCGGCGAGCCGAAGAAGAAAGACCCGCCGCCGCCGAACTGAGTTCGCTTCACGGTGTCGGACTGGTCTCGCACGGCGGCCGGCGTGGGGCGGGAGATGCACTTTCGATGTGCGTCTCTCGCCCCACGCCGGCCGCCGCACAATTCGGCGACGCATCGCACTTCGGACGGCGCCCGTCGGGGCGCGACCGCGGCGCTGAGGGTTTGGCACCCGGTATGCACTTCCTTCGTGTGTGGTATCACGGCATGGGGCCGCCCGGTGTGAATGCGGCCCCGCACAACACGGAGAAGCACCATGAAGCGCGGAAATCAAGACACCGTCGTCGGCGTGTTCTATACGCGGTCGGAAGCCGAACAGGCCATCAGCGACCTGCGCACCGCCGGGTTCGCGAACGACCGAATCGGGATGGTGGCGCGCGACGCGGACGGCCGGGTGGTGGCCGAGAAGGGCGGCGAGACACTGGCTGAAGAGGGCGCGGCCGCCGGCGCGGTGGTCGGCGCCGGGGCGGGCGCGCTGGTCGGGCTGGGCATCCTGACCGGCACGATCCCGGTGCTCGGCCCGGTGCTGGCGCTCGGCACCCTGGGTACGATTCTGCTCAACGCCGCCGGCGGGGCGGCGATCATGGGTCTGGTCGGCGCGCTGGTCGGGCTGGGCATCCCGGAGGACGAGGCGCAGTACTACGAGGGCGAGGTTCACGGCGGCCGGTTCCTGGTGACCGTCGAGGCCCCGGGCCGGGCGTCGGAGGCGTGGTCGATCCTGCACCGCAGCGGCGGCTACAACCGCACCAACCCGCCGCTCAACGCCCCCGCCGCGATGTGACGCGCGAGCCGCAATGAGTGTCAGGCGAACCCGGCCACAAGGCCGGGTTCGTCGCGTTTGGTGCCGGTCGTCGCAAGCTGTGGGGCGGCGAAGCGCGAAGGCGTCCATAACCCCCTCCCATGATCCTGGGGAGCAATTGGACAAAATTCCACATGAATGAAGTGTGGGCGATATGTGAACGGAAGTCAAGTCCGAGCGGCAAGAATTTTGGAAATTTGTTCAAAAGGCGTTTCCGCGGCGGATCGCGCACTACGATTGTGTGCCGGTCGTAGCATTCACCTCACGGAACACGCCCATGCTCTTCCCCTCACGCGCAACGCTCTTTCGCTGCGGAATGGCCTTCGCCGGCCTCGGATTCTTGACCGCGATGGCCGACATCGCGGCGGTCACCTTTCTGGGCACAAAAAACGACACCTTCACCGTCGTCCCCGGGATAAAGGTGCCCGATGCCCGGGATCGAGTGTGGCTCCCGATCCACGCCAACACCCAATACTACCCGCCGGGCGCCCGCGTCGATGTGATCGCGTCCGTCCACCGCGGCGGGTCGATTCAGGTGTTCAAACTGCTCGCCGACGTGTCCGTGGCCGAAGTCGATCGTGAGTCGAACGAGCGCGTGGCGCTCTCGCTCACGTCGCGGGAGGCGGGGTTGGTGAAGCAGGCTACGGCGATCGGCTGCACGCTGTCGCTCGTACTCCGCGGCCGCGACACGGGTCGCCCGCCCCACGACCTCGACGCGGTCGCGCGGCGGCTCGACGAACTGACCCTGCCGGTCGCCCCGCCGCCGCGCCCGGTCGCGCCGCCGGCCGAATGACCCCTACTCCGCGGTCGCCAGTTCGAGCGCGAGGCGGCACCCGCTCTCGAACTCGGTCAGATCGACGTACTCCTTCACCGTGTGAATCTCGTTCTGCCCGGCCCCGAACGTGACCGTCGGGATGCCGTGCTTGACCATCCAGTTCGCGTCCAGGCCGCCGTTGGTGACCCGCAGATTCGGCTCGCGGCCGATCGCCCGCACTGCCTCTTCCGCCTTCGCCACCACCGCCGCGTCCGGCTTCAGACGGAACGGCACATAATCGAGCCGCGACGTGAACTTCACCTTCGCAGTGCGGCCCTCGTGGTCCTTCACCTTCGCCGCGGCGTTGGCGAACGCGGTCTTGAACGCCGCGGTGATCTCGCGCACGAACTTCGCGTCGTGGCTGCGGCTCTCGCCCTTCACGTGAACGAAGTCGGTCACCACGTTGGTGGCGTCGCCGGCACTCTTGCCGTCGGCGGTGCCCACCCACCCGACGTTGCTGGTGCCCTCGCGGCCGTCCTTCACCACCTTGCCGAACCACCCGCCCTCGAACACCTCGGCCAGCGCGAGCGACAGCACCATCGTGGCCGAAATGCCCTTCTCCGGGGCCACCCCGGCGTGCGCCGCCTTGCCGCGGATGTCCACCGTCCAGCGGTCGGCCCCGATCGCGCCGACGATCACGTCGGCGGCGCTGCGGCCGTCGAAGTTAAACCCGACCGCCGGCCCGCCGAGCGTCGCCGGGTCGAGGTGCTTGGCCCCGAACAGCCCGCTCTCCTCGCGGACCGTGAACAGCAGCGTGATCGGCGGGTGCGGCAGGTTCTGCCGGATCAGCTCGGCCGCGAGCGTCACCAGCACGGCGCACCCGCTGCGGTTGTCGCCGCCGAGGGCCGTGGTGCCTTCCAGTTCGTTGACCACCTTCTTGCCGCTGATCTTCGGCTTCGCCCCGGCGCACAGCGGCACGGTGTCCATGTGGGTCATGAACAGCAGCGGCTTCGCGCCCTTGCGGCCGTTGGCGGGCAGTTTGGCGATCAGGTTGCCGATGGGCGTCGGCTCAGGGATGCGGGTGTGGGCGTCGTCGAACGTGACGGCCTTTGCCGGAACGCCGACCTCCTTGAGCGCGGCCGCCAGTTCCTTGCCGATCGGGGCTTCGTGCCCGGTGATGGCGTTGACCGACAGGAACCGCAGGAGGCGCTGCACCGCGGCGGCGGTGTCAAGGTCGAACGGCATGGTGACTCCAGGCGAGTGGGCTTGGGCCCTAGCACTCCTGAGAGTGTATTGACTCGCTGCTCATGGCGGCTTCGGCCCTTGGCCCAAGAACTGCCCTTGATAACCCTTTTCGGGGGTGCCGTGCACCTCTTCGAAAATGAGCTGACAGATCGGCATTCTGTAGCAGAGTTCGATCGGCAAAGGACCGACGTTCCAGATTTCGAGCTGAAGCGAGTTCCCTTCCGTGTCGCCGGCCCCAAAGCCAGAGTGGATCGTAGGCGCGGTGACATGAATGCCCAATCCCAGCCGGGCCAGACTGCTTTTGCCTTCGACCCGCGCGCACACCCGCGATTCGTGAGGGAGGCGCAGCCGCTCCAACGTCCAACCGAGAACGAACTCGCCCCGCTTGAGCCGGTACGGCTCGTGAGCCAAGTCACGGCTAACGGTGAACTTTGCGATGACGTCGCGGATATTAAACCCGTCGGCCGTCGGCCGGAAACACGGGGCATACCCGGTGCTCGGGTCGGGCTGCGGCGGAACCCACTCCAGCATTTGGGCGTCGAGGCGCAAATCGACGGCCGTCGAGGTCCAAGCGTCGGCCGCGGGGAGCGGCGAAATCACCACCTGCCCGCGGGCTAACGCCGATTTCACTTCGCGATCAGACAGGATCATGCCGGAATCCCCACCGCCCGCTCGACGTAAATTGAAACCTCGGGAACCCAAATACGGTTCGCTCCCGAGTCCGCCTCGTGCGGGAACTCGATGAGAAATGCTCGAGTCCCGGGGTCTTGGTGTACGACCCCGACGCACAGATAGTTTTGGCCACCGTGGCTGAGTAGCGACGTCTTCGACACGCGGAGGAATTCGCGGCGACCCTTGAGCGACCGGACGGCCACAGTCACCTCCGACGGGCGGAGTCCTTCCGACACCTCATCGCACACGACGTAGAAATTCGGGTTCATCTTCCACCCTAGAGTTTATGGGCGCACGTATATTACATGAGCGCCCGATCCGCGCCAAGACAAAATCCGTTTTGTGTTGGCGGATAGCCCAATTGGGCAGCTACCGTAGGCGGAGCAGTTTCGACATGCGCTTTTCGAGCCGCTCCCACACCTCGCCGGTTGGGACGTGAACCGCCGGCAGGCGGTCGGGGAAGTGGGCCAGCTTGCCGCCCTCATCGACCTGCGCGAAGCCGAACAGCGCCTCCGCCCACGGCCCCTCGTCGTCCCACGGCATGCCGACCAGCCCGCACACCAGGTAGGCGGCCGTGCGGCGCAACACCACGCCCTGAATCTCGACCACGATGCCCACCGGCACCGGGCGCAGGCACTCCATGTTCAGCACGCGGCGCAGCACCAGGTTCGCCTCCGGGCCGATGTGCTTCCACGCGGTCGCGTAGCCCGCCTCCAGCACCAGGCGCAGCATCGCCCCGGCGTACAGCGTGCCGTGGTGGTTCGCGTCCGACGGCAGGACCAACTTGTGACTGTGCGTGATCGCCATAACCGGTTCACGGGGAGGGCGTTGCGGCCGGTCGTCGGGCGATGCAGCAATCGTACCGCTTTCGGCCGAACTGGTACACGGTGGCGAAGGTTCGTTCCACATCCCACCCGGCTCCTTCGGGCCGGTCGCGCCCGGCCTCAGAACGACTTGTGGCCGCGACGCGGTACAGCGGCGGGGCGGGCGTGTCCGCCAATTCGACGCGGTGCAAAGGTTGTTCGTTCGTGTCGTGCAGCGCGATGCGAAGATCCGGCCGCCCGCGGCGGGCGAGGTGCCACTCGACGTGAATGCCCTCCTCGGCGTTCAGCGCGCCGCGGGTCGAGTCGCCGGCCACCCACATCACCGCGGCGCCCGGCGGGGCGGTCGTTTCGAGGTGGTGAACCACGTCCCACAGCATCCGGGCGCGGGCCGCCACCTTCTCCTGCCGCAGGACCGTCGCGGTCAGTAGCGCGGCCAGTCCGACGCCCAGCGCCAGCAACGCGACCGCCTTCGGCCTGCTGTTCGGCACGTTCAGCAGTCCCGCGACGAGCAGCGCGAAGAGGACGTCCAGCCCCCACGCGGCCGGCATGGTGTAGCGGCCGCTCATGTCTTCCATCGGCAGGTACACCGCCGCGCCGCCGAGCGCGAGCAACGCCCCGCACACCACCGCGGCGCGGTTCTCGCGTGTCAGCGAAAGCCCGCGCGCGCCGACGACGGCCGACAGCACCACCCCCGCCCCGAGGAAGTCCAATCCCATCGCGCCCTTCAGCGCGGAGAACACGCGGAGGGCTTGCACGACCGACGGCCCCGGCGGCTTGTACTGCCCGGGGTGCCAGTTCAGCTTGAAGTACACGAAGTGCGCCACCGGCATCGCCAGAGTGAGCGCCAGCACGAGCGCGCGAACGCCGTGCCTCTGCCACGCAGCTTTCAGCGAGAGGTCGTCGGCGAGCATCCGCAGCGCGACCTGAGCGGGGACGACCGCCACGAAGGTGTTCTTGCAGCCGAGCGCGACCAGTGCGGCGAGCGCCCCGGCCGCGTCCCACCACAGCGGGCGGGCCGACGTCGTCGCCTTGCGCGCCGCGACCAGCGCGAAGAGCGCGTACGGCATCGCGACCGCTTCCGAGAGGGTCAGGCTGGTCCAGATTTCCGAGCGGTACGGGTTCCACATCGCCGCCGCGCCCGCGACCAGCGCCGCCCGCGGCGGAATCCCCAGCTCGCGCATCAGCCACAACAGCATTCCGCCCGCGAGCGCGCACCAGAGTACGCGATAGGCGCGCCAGGTGAGCGGGTCGGCACCGAACAGGTTCGCCTGAAGGTGCCAGTGCGCCCACAGCGTCGGGCGGAACGGCCCGAGGTGTTCGACGTTCGCCCGGACGCTCCCCCACCACAGTGCCGCGTGCTCGCCAAGCGGCGTGCCCGCGGGGGCCGGGTAAACGAGGTTGCCGTCGTCGATGAAGTCGAACGGCGAGGCCAGGGTGGGTAGGAACGCCAGGGCCAGCGCGGCCGCGCCGGCGACGATCCACCACACGGAACGGGTCGGGTTATCGGTCATCAGGCGGCATTATCGGCACGACCGGCACACCTTCTTGAGTCGCCGCCGGTGTGGACGAACCCGCCGCCGTTCCGCACCATGACCACTGCGACGCACAACTTCAAACGGTGCAATCCCATGCAGCGGACACTGATCCTGTTGAAGCCGGACGCGGTGCAGCGGCGGCTGGTCGGCGACATCCTCGCCCGGTTCGAGCGGAAGGGGCTTCGGCTGGTCGGGCTGAAGCTGGTGGCGGCGACCCGCGAGCTGGCCGAGAAGCACTACGCGGTTCACAAGGGCAAGCCGTTCTACGAGAGCCTGCTGACGTTCCTGACGAGCGGCCCGACGGTGGCGCTGGTGTGGGAGGGCCGCGAGGCGGTGGCCGTGTGCCGCAACCTGATGGGGGTGACCGACGGCGCGAAGGCCCCGCCGGGCACCGTCCGCGGCGACTTCGCCATCAGCGTGCAGAACAACTTGGTTCACGGAAGCGACAGCGCCGAGAACGCGGCGCTCGAAATCGCGCTGTGGTTCACGCCGGAGGAGTTGGTGAGCTTCACGCCGACCGACGCGAACTGGATTGGGTGAGCGTGTTTTGTGGCACAGGCTTTCCAGCCTGTGCGCCTAAGCTTGGCGCACAGGCTGGAAAGCCTGTGCGCCAAGTGCACGACCGCCCTTACCCCAGCTTCGGCATCAGCTCGCGCTCGATGTACGTCGTATCGACGGTGCCGGCCCCGAACCGCTCGTCGTTGAAGATGGTCTTGTGGATCGGGATCGTCGTGTGGATGCCCTCGACGACGAACTCCCGCAGCGCCCGCCGCATGACCGCGAACGCCTCGGCCCGGGTCGGCTGGTGGACCAACAGCTTCGCCACCATGCTGTCGTAGTTCGACGGCACGCGGTAGCCCTCGCACACGTGCGAGTCGAGCCGAATCCCCGGGCCGCCCGGCGGCCGCCACTTCGTCACCACGCCCGCCGATGGCCGGAAGTCCTTCGCCGGGTCTTCGGCGTTGATGCGGATCTCGATCGCGTGCCCGCGCTGCTTGATGTCTGCCTGCGTGTAGCTCAGCTTCTGGCCGGCGGCGACGCGGATCTGCTCGCGGATGATGTCCACCCCGGTCACCAGTTCCGTCACCGGGTGCTCGACCTGCACGCGGGCGTTCACCTCGATGAAGTAGTAGTTGTTCTGCTGGTCCACCAAAAACTCGCACGTCCCGGCGTTGTAATAACCAGCCGCCTTCGCCAGCCGGACGGCCGCGGCGCACATCTCCTGGCGCACGTTGTCTGGCAGGTTCGGCGACGGCGACTCCTCGACCAGCTTCTGGTGCCGCCGCTGGAGCGAGCAGTCCCGCTCGAACAGGTGGATGACGTTGCCGTGCTGGTCGCCGATGAGCTGCACTTCGACGTGCCGCGGCCGGTCGAGGTACTTTTCGAGGAAGACGCTGCCGTCCTTGAACGCGGCTTCCGCCTCGGCTTTCGCCTGGGCGAACCCGGTGGCGAGCGAGGCGTCGTCGCGGGCGACGCGCATCCCGCGGCCGCCGCCGCCGGCCGACGCCTTGATGAGCACCGGGTAGCCCACCCGATTCGCGAACATGCGCGCCTCGTCCTCGTCGTTCACCAACCCGTCGCTGCCGGGCACGGTGGGGACGTTGGCCGCCTTCGCGACGGTCTTCGACTTGTCCTTGTTGCCGAGCGCCTCCATCGCGGCGACCGGCGGGCCGATGAACTCGACCCCGGACCCGCGGCACTGCTCGGCGAACCGGCTGTTCTCGCTCAGGAACCCGTACCCGGGGTGGATGGCCTGCGCCCCGCTCACCTCGGCGGCCGCAATGATCCGCGGGATGTTCAGGTAGCTCTGGGCCGACACCGCCGGGCCGATACAGATGGTTTGGTCGGCGTGGTCGAGCCACGGCGCGCCGCGGTCGGCCTCGGAATAGACCGCGACCGCCTCGATGCCGAGGTCGTGGCACGCCCGGATCACCCGCAGCGCGATCTCCCCGCGGTTGGCGACAAGGATTTTGTTGAACATATTTGAGTTCCAGGTTCCAGGTTCCAGGTTCCAAGTTGAAGGCAGAAGGCCGCCCTCACTCGGTGCCTTCAACTTGGAACTTGGAACCTGGAACCTGGAACTGCTTAGGAGGGTTCGACCCGGAACAGCACCTGGTTGAACTCGACCGCGTCGCCGTTCTTGACCAGCACTTCCGCGACCGTGCCGCTGCACTCGGCGGCGATCTCGTTGAACAGCTTCATCGCCTCGATCTGGCAGACGACCGTCTTGGGCGTGACCTTCGCGCCGACGGCCACGTAGTCCGGCTTATCGGGCTTGGGCTTGGCGTAGAAGGTGCCGACCATCGGCGACTTGATCTCGACGTAATTCTTGGCCGGGGCCGCGGGCGCGGCCGGCGCGGCCGCGGGGGCCGACGCGGCCGGGGCAGGCGCAGGGGCCGACGCGGCCGGCGGGTGGGCGACCGGGGCATGCGCCGGCGGGGCGGGGTAGAACACCGGGGCCGCGCCGCCCTTGCGGAGCCGGATCCGCTGGTCGCCCTCCTGGAGCGCGATCTCGCTCAACTCGTGCTCGGACATCAGCTTCAGGAGATACTCGACCGTGCGCACGTCGAACGGCCGGGGCGCGTCCCGTTTCTCGTCGGCCACCACAACACCCTCAACGCGAAAACCCGGCGTCGCCGGGGGTATGATGGGCTAATGTAGGAACCGGCGCCGCGGTCGCCAGGGCAGTCGAAAGTCGTAAAGTCGGGCGGGTCGGGTCTCAAGTCGTAAAGTCTCAAGTCGTAAAGTCGAAGACCCACATTGTCAGGGTCTTCGACTTTACGACTTGAGACTTTACGACTTGAGACCCGACCGGAGGTCAGCCCATCGCCAGCGTGGACGCCTCGCGGGGCAGGGTGCTGAGGACGCGGCAGCCGTCGTGCGTCACCAGCACGTCGTCCTCGATGCGGATGCCGCCCCACTGCGGGATGTACAGCCCCGGCTCGACGGTGATGACCATGCCCGCTTCCAGCGTGTCTTCGCTGTTCGCCCGCACCTTCGGGGCCTCGTGAATCTCCAGCCCGATGCCGTGCCCCAGCCCGTGCGTGAAGTAGTCGGACAGCTTGATGTCCAGCCCCTTGAACGTGGCCGTGGCGAACACCTTCCGGGCCGCCGCGTCAACGTCCTTGGCCTTCACCCCGGGGCGGATGGCCGCCAGGGCCGCGTTCTGGGCGTCCAGCACCACCTTGTACAGCAGGTCGAACGAGTACCCGACCCGCTCCATCTTGTTGCGGCGGCTCGGCGCGGTGCCGAACGGGCTTTTCAGTGTGCGGGTGATGTCCGACTTGTACAGCAGGTCGGCCCCCCAATCGACCAGCAGCTTCGAGCCTTCGCCGAGCTGGCGGGCGGTCGGCGGGGCGTGCGGCAGCGCGCCCCGCTCGCCGACGGCCACGATCGGCGGGAACGACGTGCCCCGCGCCCCGGCCCGCCGCACGTACATGTCGATCGCGTCCACCATGTCCTTCTCGGTGTCCGCCTCGCGGAGGGTCGCCACGAACATGCGGAACCCGCGCTCGGCGATCCGGATGGCGTCCTCGATCCGCTTCACCTCGCTCGCGTCCTTGACCGCCCGCTGCTTCTCGACGACGCCCTCGAGCGGCACGAACGTCACCTTCGGGGCCAGCCCCTTCAGCGCCTCCAGCTCGCCCAGCGTGATCCGGTTGCCCTCCACCCCGACCGTCTTGACCCCGCTCTTGGTCAGCACCTCGGCGGCCGCCTCCAGCGTCGTCTTGGTGTGCGGCCGGATGACCGCCTCCAGGTCGGCGCACTCCTCCTGGATTTGCCCCTCGTACCGGGTGTCGCTGATAATGATGTCGTGCTTGGGCACGCCGGCGTAGAAGCTGTCGTCGCCGGTGAACCCGGTCAGGTAGGTGACGTTCACGGGGGTGGTGACCAGCATCCCATCGACGCCGTGCGTCTTGGCGATCTGTCCCAGGGCGGTGCGGCGCTGAAGAACGTAGTTCATGCGGGTGTCGGTGCGTTGGGGGCGAGCACCGTCCGAGCAGTACACTACTCGGGCGGTGCGACTTGCCCGTTCGGATAATCGAAGCGATTTGTAACGTTTAGTAGCCGGAACGCGATGAAAATTCAACAAAGAACCGAACGGATTGTCGGGTTTCCTTGTGTGATACACCGACACACTCAGGCGGGGCGCGAATGACGACATCCCGGGCCGAAGACCCGGCACAGGCGGACCGGGCGTGGGCCGGGTACCACCCGCGGGCCGCGGCGCCGGCGGTGGCGCTGGCGGCCGCCGCCTCGCTGGTGGTGTGGACCGGCCGCTACTACCTCGACCCGCTCTCCGACCTCGCCGCCCGGATCGGGTCGCTAGCGGTGTTCGGGCTGGCGTGGGGGGTGTGGCCGGCGGTCGCCGCGGTGTATCTGTACCGAACCGTCACGTACTCGTACCGGTTAACCGACCGCGCGCTGCTGATCGACTTCGGGTTCCGCCGGCTCCCCGTGCCGCCGGTGGTGCTGTCCGAGGTCACCGCGGTGCGGGCCGGCGGCGGATGGCTGGCCCGGCGGCTCGGCGTCGGGTGGGTGGAGGTGACCGCGGGGCCGCGGGCGGTGCGGATGGTCGGGGTGCGCGACCCGGGCCGGTTCGCCGAGCAAATCCGGGAGGTGGTTGCGATCGTGCGACACGTCAAGTAGTCTGACGGTCGTCTCCCGGACCTTCTGAAACCTCACCGGAACTTCACATGACACGCGCCGCGCTACTTGCGGTCGCGACGGCCGCGATCGTCGGGTGCGCCGACCGACCGCCGGCCGCCAAACCGGACGTGCCACTCGCACCACCGGACGAGCCCAAGCCGCTGCCCGCGCCGACGCCCCGCTGGCGGCCGGTCAAGACGACCGACGCCGACCTCCGCGACGCGCTGCCGAGCGTCCCGGCCCCGATGCGGCAGGGGCTGTCCGACGAGCAGTTGGGGCGCGACTTGGACCTCGACGTGTGGGCGTTCGAGTACACCGGCGGGCCGGTGCGGGTGTGGCTGGAGTACGAGGAGGCGAACCAGAAGACGGTGCCGCCGCGCGACCCGGCGGCCGGCGAGTGGGCGTGCGACGCGCCGAGTGGCCGCGTGGTGCTGTCGGTCGGCCGCGGCGTGTCGGCCCGCATGAAGAAGATCTTCGAGCGACTCGGCCGCGACGCGCCCGCCGACGGTGCGGTCGCCAAGTTGCTGTACCGTGGCGAGGGCAAGTCGGGCACCTTCGGCGGCGAGTCTCACCCCGGCGCGCCGCTGTGGTTCGGCTGGTCCGACGGGTACGGCAGCGCGACGGTCGCCCCGACGCTCGTGCGCGTCGCAGGCGAGGAACCGCAGGCGCTACTGGAGGTGAAGCGGACCGGCTCGAAGGATCGTGCCGCGACGCTGCGGCTGATGGGCCGGTTCGCCGGCCCGTGACCGCGGCTCCTACTTCTCCGGCTTCTTCGGGGCGGCCGGCAGGGCGAACTCGTTCTTCGGCGGGTGCTCGCCCTTCTCGCCGACGATGACCCGCAGCGCCGGGGCCTTCTCGCCGTCGATGAGCAGCTTGAAGTTGACCGCCTTGCCGCCGGTGATCTTGAAGTCGGCCTGGTCGATCGCGCCGTACGTTTTGAAGGTGAAGTCGAACCCCTTGCCGTCGGCGTGCGGGGTGAACCCGTCGGACGTTTTGCCGTTGCCCTTCTCCAGCCGGCTCCCCTCGACGGCCATCTTGCCGTCGCTCCGCACGGTGCCGGTGAACACCATGATCTTGTCCTTCTTGCCGACGCTGTTCTCGGTGCTGGTGCGGAGGTGCCAGGTGTCGCCCTCGTACCAGATACGGAAGCAGCCGACCCCGCCGCCCGGGTCGCCGGCCTTGGGGAACCCGACCGGGTTGATCGGGTCGGCGGCGAGGGCGACCGCCGACAGCGACGCGGCGAACAGGGCGGCAGCCAACGGGCGGGCGGGCATCGGCGGCTCCTCCGACGAGGTTACTTGGCCAGGTTGAAGTTGTGCTCGGTCTTGCCGGACGCGACCTCGACGGTCAGCGTCGTCTCGTCGTTGTACTTCTTGGGGATGGCCTCGGCCGTGAACGGGCCGCCGGCCGGGTCCTTCTTGCCGGGGACGATCTTGCCCGCCCGAATGACGACCTTCCATTTCCCCTCGGGCACCTTGACGGCGTACTTGCCGTCGGCGATCTTGCCGCCCTCGGCGGCCACCGACGGGCTGTCCGGCATGAACGTGATGTCGCCGTCGGCGATCGGCTCGCCGTCGTAGCTGGCGGTCCCGGACACGTCCAGCTTCTTCGCCCCGGTCGGGCCGCACCCGAGAACGGCCAGCAGCGCCACCGCCGCCAGCACACAGCCGGTTCGCATAGGTTCCTCGCGCGTGAGTGGGAGAGGGCGCGGGCCGCCACAACCCGCGCCGGCGACCGGGTCAGAAGTCGGACAGCACCTCGCCGCCGGCCCGCGTCGCGGCGTTGCGGAACTGCACCGGGTCGATGCTGTCGCGGACGAACCGGATGCTCCCGTCGGCCAGCGCCGCGGTCACCCCGCCGCTGTGGTAGCTGCGGGCCGACAGGTTGGCGTCCGGCCGGCCCGACTGGAGCGACGACGGCGCCTTCGTGGTCGAGATGCCCTGGTACCCGACGAGGTCGGCGACGCTGCTGTTGGGCGGGTTCAGCGCGCTGAACCAACTGTTCCCGTACCACGAGTTGCTGTACCGGCCGCGGAGGTCGTTGGTGCCGACGTCCGGGACCAGCACGATCTCGCTGAGCATGAGCGTGTTCGACGTGCCGTCGGTGATGTCGGTCAGCCGCGTCTTCGACTTGACGTAGAAGATGCCGTTGAGGTTCTGGCCGTTGATCGCGTACCCGGCCGAGCCGGCGCACGCGACGACGTTGGTGTGCAGCCCCTGCTTCTCGGACGCGCTGGTCCCGTTCGGGTAGACGACGGTGTTGCCGTCCACGGTGTCGGTCTTCGGGCTGGCCGGGTCCGACGGGCACACCAGCGCCGGGACGAGGGCGTTCTTGCCGCCGGCCAGCAGCGCCCACCCGTTCACGCGGTTGCTGTTCTCGAAGTTCGTGAACAGCGCCTGCTGCTCCATGAACGGCAGCGTCGGGTGGATCCAGCACCCGCGGATGTACGGCGCGTCGTTGCTGTAGAAGTTGTTGTACTGGCCGAACGGGAGCTGCCCGAACTGGTCGTGGTGGTTGTGCAGGGCCAGCGCCACCTGCTTCATGTTGTTGGAGCACTTCATCCGGGCGGCGGCCTCGCGGACCTTCTGGACCGCGGGCAGCAACAGGCCGATCAGGATCGCGATAATGGCGATCACGACGAGCAGTTCGATGAGCGTGAAGCCGCGGCGCGGCCGTGCAGCGAGAGGTGACACGCGAACCTCCGACGAAGGAGAAAATGACAGGCGGCGCGGTCGTGGGTGGGTGAGAGAGACCCGCGCCGATTCCATACATACCCACCCGTGTGACCGGTGTGCAACAGAAATCGCCCGAACGTCGTAAGTTGCGTGCCCGCGGGCGTTCGGGTAGGGTGGCGCGATGAGCGCCGCACCGGACCCGCCGATCCCGAACCTGCCGCTGCCGCCGTCCGGCGGGTGCGGGTGCGCGGCCGGGTGCGCGACCGCGCTCGCCGGCACCGTGGCGCTGGCGGCGTCCAACCTCGCGGCGCCCGCCGGGGGCCGGTTCGGCGCGTGCGGCGCCGCCGCGTCGCTCGTCTGGCTCGCGCTGGTCGCGTTCTGGCTTGCGCTGGCGGTGTGGCAGGTCGGGGTGTGTGGGTCACTGGTCGTGGTGCTGGGCACGCTCTCGCGGCGGCAGTTCGCGGACTCCCGGCCCGCCGGCGACGGCGTCGTAATCGGGTTCGGCTACGAACTGCTCGGCCGCCGCTTCTACTACCTGCGAATCGCGGCCGAGGACGTCAACTCGGTCGATATGAGCAGCGGGCAGGCGACGGCCAACGCCGGGCACGACATGGAAGACTGGTCGGTCGCGGTGTGGTACCGCAACCCCGCGCCGTCGCGGTTCGTGTTCCCGGGGTCGCGGGACGACCTGGTGTACATCGTCGGCCCGCCCGGGCCGCGCGGGCAGACGGCGGAGCGACTCGCGGCCGTCGTCGCGTTCTTGCGCGCGGCGGGAATCGACCTCGAACCGGGCGAGGACGAGACCGAGTTCCGCCGCGGCTGACCGTCACTCCCCGCCGACGCGGAAGGCGTAGTTCTTCTTCGCCACCTGCACCCGGCCGCCGTCCCACTCCAGGTGGACGTCGTGCGTCGCGCCGCGGTTGGCGTCCTTCGGGATGACGACCTCGCACGTCACCGCGTCGCCGTCGCGGGCGATCTTGGTGGCCTCGAACGGCCCGACCACGACGCGGGTCGGCACCCCGGCCGGGGCGCGGGCGGTCAGTTCGATGCGGAGCGTGTGGGCCGCGCCGCGGGCGGCGGTGCCCGGCTTGACGGCCGCGACGCCGTTGTCCCGGCCCTCGCCGCTGGTGTTGTCGGTGATCGCCCCCTCGCCCCGCGCGCCGCGAACGTTCGACGCCTCCACCACCCCCGCGTACCCGCCGATCAGGTACGGGAACCGGTCCGGGGTGGCGTGGTAGTGGTACCCGCGGTCCGGGTCGAACCGGCCGTTGCACACGTCCAGCGCGTCGGCCCCCTTCAGGTCCTTCGCCATCACCCCGTCGGCCACGTACGGGCCGTACACCGGGTAGCCGTCCCAGGCGAACCCGATGACCGGCGAGTGCCCGCGGCCGTCGTCGGGGAACGGCGTCTTCACACACGTCGGGTACTTGTGGTAGTGGTACGCGCCGCGCTGCTCCGGGTGCCCGCAGCACGAGTCGAACCACACCTCCGAGTAGCCGGCGACGGCGTTCGTCCCGCCGGCCTCGAACGGGTTGAAGAACACCACCCCGTTGACCGCGGTGCCGACCGGCCCCATCGGCGGCGGGGTGACGTGGTCGGCCGGCTTCGGCACCATCGGCAGCCGCCAGCGGAAGCTCTGGGCGCGGATCGTGTTCGGGTTGCCGCTGTTGGGGAACTTCGCGGTCGGATGGTTGGGCAGGTTCTGCGACTCCAGAACGATGCACGTGTCGTCGTGGCTCACCTTGAGGTCCGGGACGCCGTCCTTGTTGGAATCGCCGGTGTGGGCGAACGGCTCGACGAAGCGGCCGGCGTCGCGGTAGAGGTAGACGGCCGGCGTCCCCTCTTTCAGATACCAGCGGCCGGCGAGGTGCTTGACGCCGGCGGGCGTCGGCGGGGCCGGGTTCTCCTTCGCGGTGCCGAACTTCGGCCTGGAGGTGGCGTCGAGGTTCGGCTGTCCGCCGCCGGGACCGCCCTTCGCTCCCTTCTCGCCCTTTTCGCCCTTCGCGCCCGGCGTCGGGAGGGCCTCGAGCGCCTGCTTCTGCTCGGCGGTGAGCAGCTTGAGCACCTTCTCGCGGACGTCGGCCTCGAGCGCCGCGAGTTGCTTCTCCTGGTCCGCGGTGAGCTTCAGCTCGTCGCGGACGAACGGCGGGAACAGCCGGCCCGGCTCGTACCGCGGCGGGCCTTTCTTGTCCTTGTCTTTGGGCTGCGCGCCAGGCGGCTGCGCGGTGGCGACGAACACGCACGCCGCGAGGGCGCACGCGGCGGCGAAGGCGGGGCGAAGCATGGGGGAAGTTCCGTGAGCGTGAGGAGGGACCGATACGCTCCGAAACGGAACCGGCCCGGACGCTGCGACAGGAAGAATGCGAGCGGCTTCTACCAAGAAATGAATTGCCGCCGTCGCGATCTCGGCCGAGATCGCGACGGCGGTGAAGGCGGTGTTACTAATCCCGCGGTGCGAATTCGGGAATGATGAGTTCTCGTTCGCCCTCTTCGGTTTCGAGGATGATTTTGCCCCCTTCGGTGGTCGCCTTCCGAAGTAGGTCGTACACAGCAAGCGATCGCCGAATTACTTCGGCGAGACTGTCGGCGTGAGTCTGGTTGCGGAGGTGTTCAAGTTGTTTGCGAACGCCCTCCGCCAACTCAAGCGTCAGCCGACTGGTCGGCGTTGTCCTTGGTAGCCTTGGCATGGGTATTGGCCCCCGTAACGAGCGCGGCCAAGCCCAAGATCACGAGCACGAGTCCCATAAACGCAACCCCGATGATCTTCTGATTGCCGTCTAAACCGTCTGCCTTGAGGACTTGGCAGGCGATGTAACCCACGGCGACCACGACACCGAGCTGAGACAGCGCGAACACGCCGCCCAACCCCAGCGTCTTGAGCATCTGGCTGGTCCAGTGTTCCTCCTGCTCCCTGATGCTGTCCTTTTTGAAGACAGGATGATCATCAGGCCGAACCTCGGGCCGCTTCTCGTCAGTCGCGGGAACGGAGCCTCCGTTCGAGGTTCGGGATTCAGTTTGCTGCACTGCGCTCATACCGTAACCCCCTTATGTGGAGGTCACGGCGCGAACGCAGTGGGTGGAACGCGGCTAATCTCATAGCCGTGGACCTCCGCTGCATTCTTGCCTGACTGCGATCGTCTCCCCGGAAATTTCTTCCCCACTTTCGATGCAGTAGCAAAGAATGAAGGTTTTTTGGATTAGGATTGCCCAGCGCTACGAACCACAACGTGTTGTGCGGGGGCCGGTGGTGCGGGTGTCGCTGGTAGCAGTAGGAGTTGGCTTGTGGGCCAAGTCGAACCACAATGAGCGGTCGCGGGCCGGACTGTTTACCCGTAATTAGGTGTCATGGCCTAGCGGCGGCTTCAGCCAACAGTACGGGGCTAGACGGTACTACAGGGAGATCGCGAAGTACCGTGGCGCACCGCACAACCACGTGATCCTGCGAGAGCCTAAACTCGCGACAGGTATTCCGGGGACTGAACCTAGCAGCATTATTGCAGCATTAAATACGCATTTCAAGTGCAAATCGGATTACATCCCCGCCCAGTCCTTCGGCTTCAGCCAGTACTCGGTCAGTTCGGCCTCCGGCGAGCCGGGCGCCGGCTTGTAGTCGTAGATGTACCGCACCACCGGCGGCAGGCTCATCAGGATGCTCTCGACCCGGCCGTCGGTCTTCAGCCCGAACACCGTGCCGCGGTCGTACACCAGGTTGAACTCCACGTACCGCCCGCGGCGGTACTCCTGAAAGAACCGCTGCTCCGGGGTGTAGCTCAGCCCCTTCCGCCGCTCCACGATCGGCACGTACGACTCGACGAAGGCGTTCGCCGCGGCCCCCACGAACGCGAACGCCGCCTCGGTCGCGTCCATGTAGTCGAAGAAGATGCCGCCCACCCCGCGACACTCGTTGCGGTGCTTGACGTGGAAGTAGTCGTCGCAGTCCTTCTTCATCTTGGCGTGGTCGGCCACCCCGGGGTGCGCGTCGCACGCCCGCTTCCACACCTTGTGGAAGTGGACCACGTCCTCCTGGAACGGGTAGTACGGGGTGAGGTCGCCGCCGCCGCCGAACCACTGCTTCGAGCCGTGGGTGAGGAACCGGAAGTTGGCGTGGACGGTCGGCACCAGCGGGCTGCGCGGGTGGATCACCAGCGACACCCCGGCGGCGGTGAACGTCAGCCCGTCGCCCGGCAGCGACTTGGCGAACTCCGGGGACAGCTCGCCGAACACCTCGGAGAAGTTCACCCCGCCCTTCTCGAACACCGCGCCGTTCTCGATCACCCGGCTGCGCCCGCCGCCGCCGCCGGGCCGCTGCCAGGTGTCCTCGCGGAACGCCGCCCCGCCGTCGGCCGCCGCCAGCGCCGCGCAGATGCGGTCCTGAAGGCCGTGGAAGAACTCGACCGCTCGCTCGTGCATGGCTCGCCCCGTAATAAGAGTTTCACCACAGAGACCACAGAGACCACAGAGGGAGGCAGGAGAAGAGTCCGGCTCAAAACTCTCGTCGGCCTGCCTCTGTGGTCTCTGTGGTCTCTGTGGTGAATCCTTTGCTGAAACCTACGGGCCGCGGGCGCGGTATGCAACCCGGTCCGTCGTCCGTATTCTGAGGGTGGCCACGTCACCCGTCCGGAGTGCCCCATGCGCTACGCACTGGTTCTGACCGCCGCGCTGCTCGCCGCCGCCGGCGCGCCCGCCGCGGACCCGCCCATCACCTTCCAGTCGCATTCCATCGACCGCGTGTTCGACGAGCTCCGCGCCGCCGCCGACCTCGTCGGCGGGGACAAGGCGGTCAAGGCCGTCAACAAGGGGATCAAGGACACGTTCGGGGCGAAGGGGCTGGAGGGCCTCGACCTCAGCCGGCCGATGGTCGGGTACGTGCTGCTCGACCCCAAGCCGGCCAACATCACCGCCGTCGTCGCGTTCCCGGTCACCGGCGAGAAGGAGTTCCTCGCCCTGTGCGACCGCACCAACCGCGACCCGCACAAGGACCTCGGCAAGGGGCTGTACCAGTTGCCGCCTCCGAATCCGATTTACAAGGCCCGGCTGCGGTTCAGCGACGGGTACGCGTACATCGCGTACGGGGCCAACCCGGAGCCGGCGCTGGACGCGAAGGCGATCGTCCCGGCCCAGAAGCTGTACGACCCGGCCGAGAAGGGCATCGTGTCGGCCAAGCTGCACTTCGACCGCATCCCGCTGGCCGTCAAGCTCGCCCTGCCGACCTACGCGGCCGAGGTGAAGCGGGAGCTGGAACTCGATCAAGCCCCGGGGTGGGTCAAGGCGGCGCTGCCGGAGTTCGAGAAGCTGTTCACCCGCCACGCCCTCCTGCTCGGCGGCGCCGACACCGCGGTCGTGCGGCTGAACGTCGATATCCCCAACAGCGACGTGGTGGTGGAGGCGGTGCTGACGCCGAAGCCCAACACCGCGCTCGCCAAGGAGATCGCGGAGCGGAAGCCGACCGGCAACCGGTTCGCGGCGCTCCTGACCCCGGACACCGCCGCCGGGTTCAAGACCCGGCTGCCGTTCTACAACGACGAGCTCAAGGCCGCGGCGACGAAGGCGCTCGAAGACCTCGGTCGGCAGGCGGCCAACAGCGCCGGGCCGGACAGCAAAAACCTGGTGGACGAGCTGTTCAAGGGGAAGATCCGCACCGTCAAGACGGGTGAGGCGGATTTGGCCGTCGCGGTCCGCGGGCCGGACAAGAACGGCGACTTCACGCTCGTCGGGGCGGTCGCGTTCGAGGACACCGCGGGGCTGGCGAAGGAGTTCAAGAAGCTGATCGAGAAGGACGCCCCGGCCGACGAGCAGGACCGGATCAAGTGGGACGCGGACAAGGCCGGGGAGGTCGCCATCCACACCTACAAGTTCCCGAACCAGCGCACGTGGCTGGACCACGCGGCGAAGGGGTTTGGCGGGGACAAGTGCCTGGTGGCGTGGGCGTTCGCCCCGAAGGGCGTGTACTGGACGGTCGGGCCGGACGCGGTCGCCGACCTGAAGAAGGCCCTGGCGGCCAAGCCGGAGGAGTCGCCGGTGCTGGACGTGGTCATCAACCCGGCCCGGGTGGTCAAGTTCGCCGACAAGATCGAGCCGGGCAGCAGCGGGATGTTCGAGAAGGTGCTGGGCAAGGAAGACAAGCTCGTGTCCGCGTCGTCGCTCCGCGTGAGCGGTGGCAAAGAGTTGACCGTGCGGTTCGGGCTGAACCTGCGGATGCTGCCGCGGGCGCTGGTCGGGGAGTCGGCCGAGGGGGACTTCGGCGACAAGAACGAGCCGGTCGAGAAGAAGTAGCCGGATTCGGCCGTGCCGGGCGCAACCCGGCACGGCGCCACGCGTTAACGTTCGGCAACAGATTCCCGCGCATTTCGTCGGGCGTGTTCTATTCTTGCGCGCATGAGCACGCCCTCCTCCACACTGGTTAACCGGCCGAAAGCGGTGCCGCCCGCGGCCCCCGCGCCGGACTTCGGCCCGCCGGCGGCGCCCGGCGAGGTCGGCCGGCTGGCGCACTACCGCGTCGTCCGCGCGCTCGGGGCCGGCGGCATGGGGGCCGTGTTCCTCGCCGTCGATGAGAGCCTCGGCCGCCGCGTCGCGCTCAAGGTGATGCTGCCCGAACACGCCGCCGAGCCGGGCGCGCGCGAGCGGTTCCTGCGCGAAGCCCGCGCCGCCGCCGCGGTCAACCACGACAACGTCGTCACCATCTTCCAGGTCGGCGAGGACGGCGGAATGCCGTTCATCGCGATGGAACTGCTGGCCGGCACGTCGCTGGCGGCGTACCTGATCGAACACGGCCGGCTGACCGCCGCCCAGGCACTGCGGATCGGCCGCGAGGCCGCCGCCGGGCTGGACGCGGCCCACGCGCGCGGGCTGATCCACCGCGACGTCAAGCCGGCGAACATCTGGCTGGAGGCGCCGCACGGCCGCGTCAAGATTCTGGACTTCGGGCTGGCCAAGTCGTCCGACGAGCGGGCCGACGGGCTGACCGCGACCGGGCAGGTGGTCGGCACGCCCGGGTTCATGTCGCCGGAGCAGGCCCGCGGCCGGCCGCTCGACGCCCGCAGCGACCTGTTCAGCCTCGGCACCGTCCTGTACCTCCTCGTCACCGGGCAGATGCCGTTCGACGGGCGGACCACGATGGCCGTGCTGACGGCCCTCGCGGTGGACGAGCCGATCCCGGTGCGTCAGCTCGCCCCGGACGTGCCGGAGGCGTTCGCGGCCGAGATCCACCGGCTGCTGTCGAAGCGCCCGGCCGACCGGCTGCCGACCGCCGGCGCGCTGGCCGAGCGGCTGGCCCGGCTCGAGCGCGATTTAACGGCCCCCACGCCGACGCCGGCCGAGCCGCAGGTGGTGTACGTCCCGGTGCAGGTGAGCGTACCGCTGCTCACGCCACCCGACCCGGCGGCGACCGCGTTCGCCGACCTGACCGCGGCCGACTCCGCTCCGGCCGAGCGGGCCGAGCCGCGCCGCCCGGCCGCACGCCCGAGCGTCATGGTGTGGGCGGGCGCCGCCGGCGCGGTGCTGCTGGCCGCGGTCGCGGTCGGTGTCGTCGCGTTCGCACTCCGCCCGCGGGCCGACAGGCCGGCCGAACCGGCCGCGAAGGCCGACCCGCCGAAACTGTCCCCGGTCCCGCGCTCGAGCCACGCCCCGCCGGCCGACAAGCCCGACCCGGACCGCCGCGTCGCGGAGTGGATGATCGGGTACGGCGGCGACGTCATCTCGACCGACGACAAAGTGATTGCCGGGGTCGTCCCGACCTACCGGTTCAAGCTTCTGACCCTCCGCATCGGCCCGCTCCAGCCGGTCACCAACGCCGACCTCGACCTGTTCCGCGACCTGACCGAGTTGCGCGGGATCGGGCTGGCGCGGGCCGAGATCGACGACGCCGGGTTCGAGAAGCTGAGCCGGTTCCCCCACGCCGCGAACTACACGGACCTGCACATCCCGTCGCCGCGGCTCACCTCCGCCGCGATGCCGCACGCCGCCCGGTTCCGCAGCCTCCGCGTGCTCGGGTTGCTCGGCTCGGCGGTCGATGACCGCGGCGCGGCCGAGCTGGCCGACAGCGGACCGCCGCTCACCTACCTCCTGCTCACCGGCACCCGCGTCACCGACGCCGGGGTCGCGGCGCTGGCCCGGATGCCGGTGCTGGCCACGCTGGAGGTCGCCAACACCCAGGTCACCGACACCGGGTTGAAGGAGTTGGCCGGCGCGCCGCGGCTGGAGCGTCTGAACGTCGAGGGGTGCCGGGGCGTGACCGACGCCGGGCTTCGGCACCTCCGCGGGTGGAAGTTCGTGAGCGTCAACGTCCGGGGCACGTGCGTGACCGCGGCCGGGGTCGCGGAACTGCGGGCGGCCAACCCCGGCGGCGAGATCGTCAGCGACGTCGGCGCGGTTGAGCAGAAGTAGCCGGAATCGGCCGACGGCCGGTTGTGCGGGCGGGAAAAGAGGAATACGTGGCGCGATCGCGTGCTACGCACATTCCCCTTCTCCCGCCCGCGGTTACTTTCAACCCATCTTTCGCCCCCGCTCGCCCTGTCCCGCGTTCGCCGAACTGCTCTCGACTCGCGGCCGCCGTGTCGGTATGGCCCGCCGCGTGTGCGTGCAGTATCGGGGAGGTTGCGCCCGTGGCCGAAGCGTCTGAGCTGGTCGTCGAGACGCAGCACCTGACCAAGATCTACCAGAACCGGCAGATCGCGCTGAACGACGTCTCGCTCACCATCGAGCCGGGGTGCGTGCTGGGTCTGCTCGGCCCGAACGGGGCCGGCAAGACCACATTCCTGCGGCTGGTGCTGGGCCTGCACACGCCCACGGCCGGCTGGGCGCGGGTGTTCGGCTCCACGATGACGCCCAACGCCGCCGACCTCCGCCGCCGCATCGGCTACATCCCCACGAACCCGCAGTTCCCCAAGGGGATGTCGCCGATCATCTACCTGGACTACATCGCGCGCCTCTTCGGCCTGCCGTCCGACGTGCGCAAGCCGCGGCTCGCCACGCTCATCCGCGCCGTGGACCTGCTCCCGCACTCGGGCGACTCGATCGCCCACTTCACCCCGGGCATGACGGCCCGCCTCGCGGTCGCCGCGTCGCTCATCAACGAGCCGGACCTGCTCATCTGGGACGAGCCGACGCACGGCCTCGATATTGAGGCCCGGCGGTCGATGCTCGAACTCATCAAGCGGCTGGCCGCCGAGAAGACGCTGATCATCAGTAGCCACAACCTGTCCGACGTGGACGAGGTGTGCAACCACGCGTGCGTGCTGAACAAGGGGCAGTTGATCTTCCACGGCTCGCTGCAAGACTTAAAAGGCCGCATCCGCAAGAACCACTACGAACTCGACCTCGACGGCGAGCAGAAGGCGATCACCAAGTCGGTGCAGGCGATCCGCGGGCTGAAGGACGTGACGCACGCGGTGCTGCGGCACCGGCGGCTGGACGTCAAGCTCGGCGACGAGACGCCCAACGCGCTGGTCCTCGCGCAACTGTTCCAGACGCTCGCGGACCACAAGGTCACGCTCATCACGGTCCGCAGCGTCGGAATGCAGACCGAGCAGGCGTACCTCGACTTGGTCGAGAAGGAAGAAGGCCGCGGGTTCGCCCGGCTGTACCAGGCCGCCGACGCGGCCTGAGTTCCAGGTTCCAAGTTCCAGGTTCCAAGTTGAAGACAGGAACCGGAGCCGCTCGTGTCTTCAACTTGGAACCTGGAACTTGGAACCTGGAACTTGGAGACTGCCATGGATTCGCCACCGGTCGTCACGGTCCGGTTCAACAAGTTCCTGCCATACTGGGCGGTGTTCCAGACCGACCTGCGGCAGACGGCCCGCAGTTGGGTGTACCGGCTGTGGGTGCTGACGACCGTGGTCGCGGTCGCCGGCCTGATGCTGTACCGCGTCGGCCTGCACCGCGAGGCCGGGCTGTTCCAGAGCGCCGCGGCCCAGACCGGCGACCTGTTCCGACTGATGGTGGTCGGCAGCCTGGCGCTGGTTGTGGTGCTGGCGGTGTCCGCGATCGGGTCGGAGCGCGGGACGGTCGCCGACTCGGTGCTGAGCCGCGGGATTTCCCGCTACCAGTACTTCCTCGCCAAGTGGCACGCCCGGCTGGTCGCGGTCACAGCCACGTTCGCCGGGCTGGCCGCCGCGGTGCTGCTCGCCTCCTACTTTCTGTTCAAAGACGACGCGCAGTCGGACCTCTCGCCCGCCGGGGCGGCGGTCGCGGTGCTGGCGGTGTGCGCGGTGCTGGCGGCGATCGTGTCGTGGGGCGTCACCATCGGCGCGCTGACCAACGGGACGGTGCTGGGCATCACGGTGTTCTGGATGGTGCTGTACGGGTGCGGGTTCCTGCTGTCGCTGATGCCCGAGCCGTGGCCGTCGCCGGAGCGGCAGTTGGCCCGGCTGAAGTTCGTGCTCCAGGGCCACTACAACGAGGCGGCGCTGACGCAACTGCTCGCCGGCTGCGCCGGGCTGTGCGCCGCGGCCGCCGCGGTCGGCCTGCTCGGGTTCAGCAAGCGGGACGTGTAACCGGAGGGCGAACCGATGGCGACCGACGACGAACTGCGCGAACTCAGCGAACGGATCGTGCGGTTGGGCACTCACGAGCAGATGCGACTGCTCGAAATGGTGCTGGCCGACGCGCGTGCCGCCCGCGCCCGTGAGGACGAACTCGGACGTCAAGAACTCAAGGCGTGGGAGGAGTGGCACCTCCGACACCAGCGCCCGGCGGTCTCAGTTGAGGAACACGCCCGTGAAGCGGGGTGAGATCTACCTCGCAGACCTCGACCCGATACTCGGGCACGAGATCGGCGGGCGACGTTTCGTCGTGATTGTGTCGAACGACACCATTAACCGCTCTTTCCTGCCACTCGTCGTCGTGCCGCTGGTCGACGCGCCCGGGGTACAGCCGTACGTTTTCAGCGTGCTGGTGTCTGCCGCGGACTCCGGTTTGAACACCGACGTTGTAGCCGACTGCTTGCAACCCCGTGCGGGCGACCAGAGTCGCTTCGTCGGCGCAGCCGCGGAGGTCGTGTCGCCAACCGCGATGAAGGCCGTCGAGAAGGCGTTGCACAAGGTATTCCAAGTGTGAGAGGCGGCCGCGGTGAGCAGGCTAGCGTCGTTGCGAGTGACCGCTACTTCCGCGCGTCGAGCGTGAAGTACGTCTTCACCTCCGGGTTCGTCCGCCCCTTGTACATCACCCCCAGGTACAGCCCCGGCGACACCTCTCTGATTTCGTCCCGCACGGCCGGCCACAGCCGCGACCGCGAGTAGTCCAGAATCAGCGCCGGCCCGCCGTCGCTGTAACTCTCGCCGACGTACACGTCCGCCGGGATCGCCCGCCCCGCGCCGAACACGCGGTTGATCATCGTCCCGTCGTCGCGAAACACCTTCCCCTGCCACACCAGCCCCGTCAGCTTCGAGTTGGCGACCGTGCGCCGCGAGCCGGGGTTCTTGATCGCCCGCCCGGGCACGAACCCGCTCGGCATGCCCGCCGCCGGCGACGCCGCGAACAGCGCCTTCAGGTCCGCCTCCGGCATCCGCACCAACTCCTGCATCGTCTGCGGCGCGGCCGCATCGCCGGCGCTCGCCTCCGGCATCGCGACCAGCACGCCCGCCAGCACCGCGAACGTCGCCACAACCGGCGTCAGTGCCTTCAGCATCGCCCCGCCTCCGTAGGTTCCGCGACCGGACCTCTCTACGGATACCGCACACCTTCCCCCGCCGCGCGCCCTTCGCGCCCGGAACGGCCCGAACCCCGCGCGCCGCGGGCGCGCGGCCGGTGCGATGCGAATAACTGGAACGCGGCCGCCGACGTTGCCCCCGCCGCGCGGGCCGTTTAACATGGGGCCGTCCGCCACCACGCCGAGGTCACACCATGCGACTTTCCCCCCGCCTGCTGCTCTGCGCGGCCGCGCTCAGCGCCGCCCCGCCCGCCCGCGCCGCCGACGAGGACGTCACCACCAAGCTGCCGGCCAAGTGCGAGGAGTGCCAGATCGCCGGGGCCGGGCAGTACCTCGTCATGCGGCTCAAGGGCACCCGCGGCCTCGCCGTGTACGACGCCAAAACCCAAAAGCTCTCGACCATCGACCTGCCGGACGAGGACTTCCTGTACGCCGCCGGCGGCGACACCGCGTTCGTCTACCTGAAAGAGAGCAACGAACTCCAGACCTGGCAGCTCAGCACCGGCAAGCAGACGAAGGCGAAAGGGTTCGCCGACCGGCCGAACGTGCAGGGGCTGGTGATGGGCCACTCCCGCGGCGACCTCGCGCTCATACGCATGGGCCGCAACCCGAACTTCGGCGGCGCGGTCGGCAACGACAGCCTGGTGGACACCGTCGAGATCAAGATGACGCCGGTCAAGTACACGCTCGCCGGCAACGGCGGCGGCCGCAACTGGGAGCAGTCGCAGCTCCGCGCCAACGGCGACATGACCCGGCTCGCCGACTGGGCCTCGACCCCGCAGCCGCAGACCGTCGCCATCCTGTCGAAGACCGACGGCGGGTATCACTACCACTCGACGTACAACATGCCGGCCAACCTGATCCCCGGCGACGACGGCCGGGTGTACACCCCGATCGGCACCGCCATCGAGCCGAACGTCGATTACAACCCGAACCTCGGCGGCGGGTTCAACAACCAGCCGTTCAAGCAGTCGGCCGCGATCAAGGGCAAGGCGCTGGTGCCGGCCATCGGCGGCCAGTTCGTGCTCGGCGTCACCCGCGAGGGCGGGCTGACGCTGTACGCGGCCCGCTCGACCGACGCGATCGCGCCTCTGGGCGACTTCCCCGGGTGGGAGTCGGCCAAGCCGAACGACCCGGCCAACCCGAACTTCCCCGGCGGCCCGGGGCGGTTCGGCGGCGCGTTCACCGGCCCCGACGGGCAGATGATCCGCGCCGAGGACTACGGCCCGGGCGCGGTCGGCGACGGCAAGAACGCGCTGTCGCTCGACCGCCGCATCTGCTTCGCCCCGGGCCTGGACCACATCGTGTTCCTGCCGCACTCCAACGACAAGGTGGTGCAGCGGAAGTTCGACCTCAAGGCCACCCTCGACGCCAGCGGCGACGAGTACCTGATGGTGGTGTCGGTCCCGGCGGCCCGCGCCAAGGCCGGAGCCGCGTGGGAGTACCAGCTCAAGACCGTCGCCAAGAGCGGGCCGATCAAGTACGAGCTGCCGAAGGCGCCCGACGGCATGACGGTCAGCGCCGACGGCAAGATTACGTGGACGCCGCCGAAGGGCGTCATCGGCCGCGCCCCGGTCGAGGTGAAGGGCACCGACGCCAAGGGCAAGATCGTCCGCCAGACGTTCGAGGTCAGCTTCGAGTAACGAGGTCCGACCGGTCTGTGTTTCGCGGTCGCCCCGGCAGGCCGAGGCCGCTCACCGTGGAAAGCCCGCCCCGCCGGGGCGAACGCGAAACACAGACCCTCCCACACGCCAAATCAGTATCCACACGACCACATAACTATACTATTGGCGATAATAAACTCTTGTCAAGTAAAAATCCGGAAAATTTCCCGCCGCTCACTTCTTCGGCGCCGCCGGCAGATCCCAGATGGTGACCCGCTCGTACTCGACCTCGGCCGGGCCGCGGGACGAGCTGATCCCGAAGTACACCGCCCGGTCCGGGGTCGCCCACAGCGGGATGCCCTCGTCCACCTTCTCGCCGTTGGCGTAAACGTCCAGGCGGTCGCCGCGGACGACCGCCAGCACCGTGTTCCACTCCCGCCCGGACTTGACCGACTTGGGGCTGTAGGTGCGGGTCGGGAACCCGCCCGGCGGCCGCCCGGTGGAGTACTCGCTCACGGACAGCTCCCCGGCGTGATCGACGGCGACCACGACCCCGGCCCGCGACCCCTCCCGCACCGGCGACGGGTACGCGATCGGGTTGAACGCCCACGCCCCGGTCGGGCTGGTGACGCGGGCACGCACCTCGACCGCCGTGCCCGGCAGCGACGGCCCGGCCTCGACCCACCACAGGCCCGGGTTGAACATCTTGAACGCGTACGCCGTCCCGGTCGCCCGCCGGGTGTACTTGGCCGGCGGGCTGGTGACCGGCGGCGGGCTGTTGGGCGGGACGCCGGCGGAGTAGTCGAGCACCACCAGCGGCTTCAGCCCGGCCAACTCGGGCAGCACCGGCGGGTCGCGCGGCGCGGGCTTCGGCGGCACCTCTTTCGGCTGCGGCGCGGGCGGATCGGCCTTCGGCCGCGGCGGAACGACCGGCGGCACCACCGGAGGAACGGGCGGGAGCGGAAGCGCGGCCTCCTCCGGGGTCGTCGTCGGGGCCGGGCGCAGCGCGACCACGCCCGCGACGACCACCAGCAGCGCCGCGGCCGCCGCGGCGGCGAAGAGCGGCCATTTCTTCGCCGCCGCGGCTTCGTCGGCCCGCGTCCGCACCGCCGCGGCCTCGGTCGAGTCGCCGCCCAGATCGCCCCACGGGTCGTCCGGGGGAACGGCCGGCGGTGCGCCGGGCCGGTCGGCGCTCGCCACGACCGCGTCTTCCAGCGCGCGCAGCTCGTTCACGACGGCCTGAGCGGTCGGCGGCCGGGCGGCCGGGTTCCGCGCCAGTAGGCGCATGACGAGGTCGGAGACCGCCGGCGGCACCTCCGGGTTGACCGCGTCGGGCGGGTCGAGCCGCTCCGTCTCGGCGGCGATCAGCAGTTCTAGCGCGTTGGCCCCGGCGTACGGCAGCCGCCCGGCGGTCATCTGGTAGAGCATCACGCCCAGGCTGTACAGGTCGGTGCGGTGATCGACCGGCTCGCCCTTCGCCTGCTCGGGGCTCATGAACGCCGGCGTGCCGACCACCCCGCCCTGCACGGTCAGGGTGATGTCGGCGGTCGAGGCGAGCGGGGCGTGCGGATTGGCGGCGCGGGCCAATCCGAAGTCGAGGATCTTGACCCGCCGGCGGCTCCCTTCGAGCCAGACGTTGCCCGGCTTGATGTCGCGGTGGATGAGGCCGACCTCGTGCGCCGCGGCCAGCCCTTGGGCGACCTCGCGGGCGATCCGCAGCGCCTCCCGGACGGGCGGCCGGCGGTTCTGCCGCAGCGCCGCGGCGGCCGACTGGCCGTTCAGCAGCGGCATGGCCAGGAAGGTGACGCCGTCGTGCTCGCCCACGTCGTACACCGGGACGACGTTCTCGTGCTCGACCTTCGCCTGGGCGCGGGCCTCGCGGAGGAACCGGGCCTTCGACTTCGGGTCGGCGGCGAACTGCGGGAGCATCACCTTGAGGGCGACGACGCGGCCGAGGGCGGTGTCCTCGGCGCGGAACACGGCGCCCATGCCGCCGGCGCCGACGCGGGCGAGGACGCGGTACGGGCCGAGCCGGGCGATCTCGTCGGATCGCTGCGGCGGGGGCAGGAACGAGACGTCGGCCGCCGCGGGCGCGGCCGGCGGCCCCTTGTGGGTGACGGTCGGGGCTGCGTCGGGGCGGTAGTCGGCGGTCGAGTTCGGCCCGCCGGGGCGGGTGCCGACGCCGGCCCCGCTGTGGCACCGCGGGCACGCGAGCGCCGCGCCGCCGGGGGAAGGAGAGAGGGGCGACCGGCACGACGGGCAGAGGGCGGCCATGGGCACTCCGGGAGAGCAATCCGCCGATTGTACCCGCCCGGGCGCGCCGCGGGTCGCAGAAACGGGCGAACGCGCGTTCTCACCTCGGTTCGATTCACACGTCCACGTCCCACACCACGATTTTGCCGTCCTCAGTGCCGGCGGCGGCGAGCGCGCCGTCCGGGCTGAACGCCAGTGACACCAGCTTGCCGGCCTTCCAGTCGAGGGTGCGAAGCGGCTCGCGCCTCTCGGCGTCCCAGAAGGTGACGGTGCCGTCGGCGCGGGCGCACGCGACCGGCCCGCGCGGGTGGGCGGCGACCGCGGTGACGAACGGCCGCCGCGGGTGGACGAGTTCGCCCGCGGCCGCCCCGCTCGCCGCGTCGAACAGCTTCACAATGCGGCTGTCGGTGCGGACGAGCAGTTTCGCGCCGTCGGTGGTGAAGGCGAGTTGCCGCGCGGCATCGGCCGGGTCGAGGGCGACGCGAGCGGTGACCGCGCCCGTGTCGGCGTTCCGCAGAACCGCCTCCTGACGCGGGCGGCCATCGGCCGCCTCCCCCCGCTCGACGGCCGCCACCCGCTCGCCGGTCGGCCCGGCCGCTGTCGCCCAGTAGTCACCACTCGCGTCGGGCAGTGTTTCCCACACCGGAACGAACGCCTGTCCCACACTGAGCCGCCAGCATTCGAGCCTCCCGCGGCCAATGCGCGACGCGACCAACACCCGCTGGCTGTCGGGGTATACGGCGAACGCGGTCGGCAGAGGAACGTCCTGACAGGCGAGTGATTCCGCCGTTCGCGGGTCGATTGCGGTTACGCCGTCGTCGAGTACGAACACGCACCGGCCGTTCGGGGCGAACGCCAACCCGAGTAGCCGCCCCTCGAACTGGTAGGCCAACACCCGCTCGCCCGTCACCGCCCACACCCCGACGAACCCGGCGTAATCCCAGCCGTCACCGGCGGCCGTCAGCAGCCCGTCCGGGCCGAACGACAGCAGGTTCAGCGGCCTCGGAGGATAGCTCTCGATGACGCGCACGGTTCGCCCTCACACGTCCAAATCCCACACCACCGCGCGGCCGACCGCGCGCTTCCGGCCGGCGGGCACCTCGCCCTCGCCGATCGTGGCGGCCCGCGTCCCGTCCGGGCTGAAGCACACCGCCCGCAGCGCGCCCAGACCCCACGCGAACTCCCGCGCCGCCTGCCACGTCGCCGTGTCGTACAACACCGCGGTTCCGCTGTCGCCCACCGCCGCCAGCAGGTGCCCGGACGGGCTGAAGCACACCGCCCGGCACTGCGGCCCGACGCCGCCCGCGAAGTCGGCCGGGGCCGCGAAGCCCGCCGCCATCGACTTGAAGCGGACGCGGTCGTTGTACGGGTACGCGAAGTAGCGGCCCGACGGGTGGACCGACAGCGTCAGCCCGGCGCTGTCCTTCAGCCCGTTGCCGTCCCCGGCACTCATCCGCTCGCGGTACACGACGTCGCCGTTCTTCACCGACCGCACCACCAGCCCGTCGAACGGTTCGTTCCCGCCGTACCGGTACTCGAGCGCCACGAACGTGCCGGCGGCCGGGCAGATCGCGCCGAACGCGTAGTGCGAGCCGAGCGGCCCGGCGTTCCGCCGCGACCGCCCGGTGCCGGCGTGGTGGCGGTCGATCGACCACCGCTTCCGCACCCCGCTCTTGGTCCGGGCCGAGAGGTCGTACCGGGTCAGCTTGCCGCGGTCGTGGCTGACCAGGAAAAACCCGCCGGCGGCGTCGAAGTAAAACCATGAAGGCCCGCCGCTGGGCAGCGCCGTCTCAGTTTCCTTGCCGCTGGCGAAGTCGAGTACGCGGGTGTGGCTGTTCCCGGACACGTACAGGAACACGCGGTCGGCGGTCGGGCTGAGGGCGCACCGCTCCAGCGTGGACTGCACCTTCTTGGGCTGCTTCGGCTTGGGGTCGAGCCACCGCGGCCACAACTGGACGCGGTCGCCGTCGGTGGCGAGCAGCGCCTGCCCGTCCGGCGAGAACATCAGCCGGTTCGGGGTGCGGAGGTTGGTTTGCAGAGCGAGCATTCCGCCACTGTAGCAGAAACGCGGGCCGCTCAGAACAGCCGGCACGTTGTCCTGACCTCCCCCTCAAGGGGGGAGGTCAAAAGGCGTTCTCAGAACAGCCGGGGTTGGCGGTTCGGGTCGGCCAGTGCGGTCATCAGCTTGCGCTGCGGCGCGCTGACGGGGAAGTCGGCCAGTTCGGCCGGCGTCACCCACCGCGCCGCGGCGTACGCGCCCGGTGAGAACGCCCCGCCGGTCGCCTCCGCCTCCACGCACACCAGCGTGATCGCGTACCGGGTCACCCCGTGCTTGATCGTGGTGACTTCCGCGCCCGCGGTCACGTCGAGGCCGGTCAACTCCTTCGCCACCCGCGCCGCGGCCTCACCGACGTCCTCGTCCGGCAGGCGCGGGGCGTGCGGAACCTCCCACATGTTCTGCCACCGCCCCGCGTCCGCCGGGCGCTGGCACAGCAGCACCTTCTCGCCCTGGCGCACGACGACGCCGACTTCGCTCACTTCGGTAATGGCGGGCGCGGCCTTCTTCGGCGGGATGGCGTCTTGAAGGCCGAGCCGCTTCGCCGCACAGTTGCCCGCGACCGGGCAGTTCGGGCAATCGGGGGCCGCCGGCGAGCACACCAGCGCGCCGAGTTCCATCAGCGACTGGTTGAAGTCGCCGCACCGCTTCGCCGGCAGCACCGCCTCGGCCGCCGCCCACACCCATTCCTTGCCCGCGCCGGCGCGCGGGTCGTGGGGGTACGCGAACAGCCGCGTCAGCACCCGCAGGCTGTTCGCCTCGACGATCGGCATCCGCCGGTCGAACGCCTGCGACAGCACCGCGCCGAGGATGTACCGGCCGACGCCGGGCAACTCCGCCCATACCTCTGCATCGTCCGGGAGCGCGCCGCCGTGTACCTCGACCAGCCGTTTGGCCGCCGCGTGCAGGTGCCGGGCGCGGCGGTAGTAGCCCAAACCCTCCCACAGCTTCAACACCTGCTGCTCGTCGGCCGCGGCGAGCGCCTTCACGTCCGGCAGCGCGGCCACGAACCGGTTGAAGAACGGGACCACAGCGGCGACGGTCGTCTGCTGAAGCATGACCTCGCTGACCCACACGCGGTACGGGTCGCGGGTGCCGTTCTCGGCCGCCCGCCAGGGGAGGTCGCGGTGGTGCTTGTCGAACCAGTTCAGCAGTTTGGTGCGCGTCCCGGCGAGGGCGCGGCCGTCGAGCCGCTCCAAGTTCCAGGGTTCGTGTTCCATGGAAAAGTCTTGTGCGACAGTGACGGCGCGTGAAGAACCCACCCCCAACCCCCTCCCTGCAGGGAGGGGGCTTCACACCCTCTGGACAACGCCCGCGTGTGCGAGTTGTCGAGGTCTGAAGCCTCCTCCCTGCAGGGAGGGGGTTGGGGGTGGGTTCTTCACGCCCTTGGGGTGCTACTTGGGCCGGCGCATGTACTTGCGGAGCAGGTCGTTTGCGGCGCTGCTCATCTCCTCGCGAGTCTGCGCCTTCTGCGGCTTGTCGTCCTTCTTCTTGTCGTCGGGCTTGGCCTCGCCGGTGCCGCCGAGCAGCGGGACCGGGATGTCCATGACCGTGCTGCCGTCGGGCACGCTGCCGGTGCCGTTGCCGTCGTCGTCCATGCCCAGGAGCATCGCGGCCACGCGGTCGTGGTCGTCGTCGGACACCGACTCGGACGAGGTGAGCGACGGCCCCTCGCCGGTGCCGGGCTTGACCGCGTCCTTGGCGGCCGGGGGCTTGGCCGGCGCGCCACCGGGCTTGGTCGGCCGGCCCGCCGGGGCCGGGGTGGCGCCGCTGGACCGGCCCGGGGCCGGAGTGGCGTCGCGGGTCGGGGTCTGCGGCGCGGCGGCCACGGCCGCCTTCACCGCGGCCAGCGCCGCGACCTCGCCGCTGCCCCCGGGCAGCGGGGTGCCGTCGGGCACCGCCGCCGCCCGCTCGACCTTCAACCGGAAATCGAGCGGGCCGACGCGGATCGTCGCCCCGTCGGCCACGAGCACTTCGGCGTCCTGAACCAGTTCGTCGTTGACGGTGGTGCCGTTGGTGCTGCCGTAGTCCTTGACGTACACCTTGCCGTCGCGAATGGTTACGGCACAGTGCAGCTTGCTGATCGCCTGGCTGGCCGGGCGGAGGTGGCACTGCGGGTCGCGGCCGATGAGGAACTGAGGCCCGGTTAGCGGGATTGCCCGGCCCGCGTGCGACCCGGTCGCGACGACCAAACTCACCTTCATGGGTATTCGCCTTCGCCAGTTGGCCGCCCGGCCGTGAACCACGGGAGGGCAGTGAGCCGCGGAACTGACACCCGTACGCCCGGCCCCCTCAGCCGAGGGGGCGAGGCCCTTCCGAATCGCGTCGGCCAGGCGAGCCGGGCGCACCGCCCGAACCCCGATCGCGTTGTTCTCGTAGAATCGACACGGCCGCCGAATTACCGCACCCCCTCAGTCGGGCGTGCTGGGCGTGGGACGCGGGTGCGAGTGGCATCCCCTACCGGTGCGGCTGTGACGATTCGTATTGTACGGCGCGGGCCATTTCCGATGCAACTACCTGTTCGACCGATTCCACATAACTCGCATAGCGATTCGCGCCGGGCCGCACTCGGCGCCGCGGTTGTGGCCGCGATACTCACTGTTACCGGCTGCGACGCCCAGCCTGACACCGGCGTGGCGAAGAAGCCGCTGGACGGCCAAATCTTCACAATCGCGTGCCCGGACGCGGCGATGGCCGATGCGGTCACCCCGATGGTCCGCGCCTGGGAGGCCCGCACCGGGGCGGCCGTCACCATCCGCCGCGAGCCGATGGCGGCGGGCGACGCGGCCGACGTCGGGATCATCCCCGCGGGCGAGTTCGGCGGCTGGGCCGACGCCGGGCAGTTGGCCGCGGTGCCGACGAAGCTCCGCGCCGACCCGGCGTTCCAGTGGAGCGGGCTGCTGCCGGCCTACGGCGAGCGGCTGGTCGAGTGGGGCGGGCGGGCGTTCGCCGTTCCGCTCACCGGGGACGGGCACGTGCTCGTTTATCGGGCCGACCGGTTCGGCGAAAAGAGCGTCGCCGACGCGTTCGCGGCGCGGAAGAAGCCGGCCCCGGTCGCCCCTGCCGCGTGGGAGGACTTTGCCGACGTCGCCGCCGTGTTCGCGGAACTCGACAAGAAGCCGAGCCTGCCGCCGCTGCCGGCCGACCCGGCCGCCCTGTTCGACCTGCTGTCGCGGGTCGCCGCGTCGGCCGACCGGGCGGCGCTCAACGACTTCCAACTGGCCGCCCAGACGGACAAGAACAACGAGGCGCTGGCGTTCCAGTTCGCGGTCACAACCGGCAAGCCGCGGCTGGCGGCGTCCGGGTTCGCACCGGCGGCGGCGTGGCTGGAGCGGCTGCGGGCGAGCGGCGCGCTGCCCGCCGACGGCCCGGACGACCCGGCCGCGGCGCTCGCCGACGGGCGGGCGGTGATGGCGGTGCTGTCGCTCGACCAGTTGGCGCGGCTGCCGCGCGAGGGCGGCGCGGTGCCGCCGCGGTTCGCGCTCGCCGGCGTCCCGGGCGTGCGGAAGGTGCTGGACGGGGCGCGCCCCGACGACGGGCCGGCGAACTACGTGCCCTACTTCGGCGGCGGGCGGCTGGGCGTGGTCCGCACGCGGTGCGCAAATCCGGACGCGGCGTTCGACCTGCTGGCCGACCTCGGCGGCCCGGCCCGCGGGGCGGAGCTGATCTCGACGCCGGGGCTGGGGGCCGGCCCGACGCGGGTCGCCCACGTCGAGCGCGAGCGGTTGCTGCTGTGGTACGGGTACGGGTTCGACGCCGAGCGGTCGAAGGCGCTTCAGGACGCGCTGCGACACTACGTCGAGCCGACGGTGAAGAACCCGACGTTCGGGCTGCGCGGCCCGGACCGGGCCGCGCTGCTGGCGGCCGCGAACGGCCCGCTGCGCGCGATCGGCACACCCGGCGGGGCCGCGCTGGAGCGGCTCAAGCAGGTGGAGGACGCGTGGACCGCGCTGGACGCGAAGGTGCCGGCCGACGCGCTGTTGCGGTGGCGGCAGCGGGGGGCCGGGCTGAACTGAGCAGTGGGTAGTGGGCAGTGGGCAGAGAAGAGGAAGCCAGTTGATTGCTCTGTCTTTTTTGCCCACTGCCCACTGCCCACTACCCACTGCCCACTGCCACTCACTTCTTCGCCGGCGGCTTCAGGTACGCGGGCAGCGTCGCCGCGTCCAACTCGACCTTCGCCCCGCCCTTCGGCACCTCGACCCCGGCGGCCCACAGGATGCCGTTGGTCAGGAAGCGGCGGTAGCCTTCCTGACCGAAGCTGACGTGCAGGTGCCCGCCGGTGAACGAGAACGCCCGCCCGCCTTCGGGCCGCTCGTACGCCCACGCGACCACGTCCTGCGCCCCGGTCGGCTTGTCGGTCGCCTTCGGGTTCCAGGTGCGGAGCAGCGGCGTCACGCCCTTGAGTTCGGGCACGAACGTGTTCTTGAACAGGTAGCCGTCGTCGATCTTGAACGCGGTCACGCCGCGGGTGGCGGGGTGGTCGGGGAACGTGTCGAACTCGTGGACCCAGTGCGCCCGCGCGCCGGTGCCCTTCTCCCACGCCCCGCCGGCCCACCCGCGGGCCTTGTCGCCGAAGTCCTTCGTGTATTCGACCGTCTGGTGGAGTTGCACCAGCCCGACCTTCGCGTCCATCAGCTTCTGGACCTGCGCGACGCGGCTCTCCTTCAGCGCCTGGTGCTTTTCGGCCCCGTCGAAGAAGAACACGACCGCTTTGGCGTTCTCGAACGTCTCGGGCTTCTTCGGCCAGTCGACGGCGAGCACCGGGGCCGCGCCATTCTGCTTCAGGAGGTCCATGAGGACGGCGCACCCGGCGACGTACTCGTGCTCGCCGGCCTTGTAAAAGTTCGACCCGGCGACGAGCACGATTTTGGGCGCCTTGGGGTCGGCCGGCGGTTGCTCGACCGGCGGCTCATTTTTGGGCGGGTCGGCGGTGAGTGCGGCGGCCAGCGTGAGGAACGCGGCGAGGGTGGCAGCGGAGCGCATGGGAACCTCGGAGAGTCGGGACCGGTCGGCCGCACTCTACGCGACGGCGCGGGGGCGTGCAAGCACCGGCCCGGCTGAGCTATCCCCAGTTTGTTCCGGCGGTGATGGTCGAAGCCAGGACGAGGGCGAGCGCGGTGCGCGGGGTAAACGGGAGCCAGCGCATCACCACCCGCGCGGCGACCACCGCGCTACAGGGCCTC
>JAESFG010000376.1_pt1 | contig 55665 bp, 31 predicted proteins | sample 9269371 | NCBI WGS metagenome assembly JAESFG01 (sample SAMN14506227, study PRJNA617093) | algae metagenome | isolation source: Aetokthonos hydrillicola CCALA 1050 (B3-Florida) and co-occurring... | place: USA: South Carolina | collected 2013-01-01 | reverse complement strand
GATCATCTGCACCGCCGCGAGCTTGAACTCCGGCGTGTAAACCTTGCGCTTGCCAGCCATCGGTGAGTCTCCTTGTGGTTAGAGTCTACACCGCTTTCCCACCGTCCACCAATCGCGGGGAACTCCACGCGATCACCACCAACAATTCAATGAGGGTGAACCCACGCTTGCGCGGAGAGTGCATGAGAGGCTCCGAGTTGTGCGCAAAAAACGCGAATAACGGCACCGGAGTCGGTGACCGGGTCGCGAGAAAGAGTTGGGCGGATGCGGGCGAAATCAGGCGACAGGCGATGTGGGCGTGAGATGCCAGACACCCAGATTATCGACGGTCCGGGTGTCGCAGTCCAGAGAGGGATACCGGATTCGCTCACAAACCTTTCACGCGCGACTCCCCGGCGTCATTTGCTCGCTCTCAAGAACGCGATCAGGTCCGCGAGTTCCTGAGGCGAGAGCTGTTGCTCCAGCCCGGCGGGCATCAGCGACACGGTGCTCGGCGTGATGCTCTCGATGTTGCTTCGGGCGATGCGCTCCTCCCGGTCCGCGGCCACCGCGATGACGATCTCGTCGGGCGCGTCCTTCTTGAGCACCCCGTTCAGGGTGCGGTCGTCCTTCGTGACGACGCGGTACGGCTCGTAGCTGCGGACGAAGCTGGCGCTGGGGTACAGCACCGCTTCGAGCAGGTCGCGCTCGGTGCGGATGCCGCCGATGCGCGTCAGGTCCGGGCCGGCGGCGCCGCCGACGTAGCCCATCTTGTGGCACGCGATGCAGTTCGTTTTGGCGCTGTTGAACACGACCTGCCCGCGCCGCACGTCGCCCGGCTTCATCTCCTTGAGTAGCTGGTCGAGCCGCTCGGTCTCGCCCTTGCGCGCCTCGGCTAGTTCGGCGTACAGCTTTTCCGCGTCGGACTTCACCGCCGCCGGGTACTTGTCCAGAATGGGCTTCACCAGTTCCAGACGCACCGCGGGGCGAACGGCCGGGTCGCGGAGCGCCTTCGCCAGCGCCAGCCCGACGGCCTCGGCCTTCGACTTCTCGAACACCGCCAGTACCTTCGGCAGCTCGAGCGGACTGACGTACTTCAGCATCCCGGCCAGCTCGACCAGTACCGGGTCCGGCAGCGCCGCACGGCCGAGCCAGTCCGCGGCGGCGTTCCGCACCGCCCCGGGGCGGTCGCGGTGCAGGTCGCCGATGACGGCCGCGGCCGCCTCGGGCGCGAGTTCCCGCCCGGCCGGCCCCGCCGCTTGCAGCGCGTACGCCAGATCCTTCGACAGCGGCGATTTCAGCCGCTCGCGGTACTTCGACGCCCCTTGTGCGAGCGCGTCGAACTGCGCCGCGGTCGGCGGGACGGCCCGCAGCACGAGCACCGCGTCGCGGACGACGTCCGGCCCGCCGGTCGAGAGGGCCAGCCGCAGCCCGTCGGTCCACTCGTCGGGCAGTTGCTTCAGCCCGCTCCGCGCCATCCCGCGCAGGATGGGCCGCGGGGCGACCGCGGTCGCGGCCAGCGCGTCGCCGACTGCCTTCCGAACCGCCTCGGTCTTGAGGAACGGCACCGCCCGGCCGACCAGCTCGTCCTGCTCCGCGACGACGAGCTTTTCGAACCCCTTGAAGCGGTCCTGGAAGTACGCGGCGAGGTCCGCGCCCCACTCCGGGTGCCGGCCGGCGATCCACCACGCGGTGTCGCGAAGGGCGGCGTCCTTGGCGCCGAGGTGCGGCAGCACTTCCGTCGCATCGAGCCGCGCCGCGGAGTTCGTTTCCAGCGCCACCAGGCCCGCCCGCCGCACCCGCGGCGAGTCGTGCGCCAGCCCCTCCCGGGTGAAGCTCACGTTGTTCAGGTCGAGGCTGAGGGCGAACGTCAGCGCGCGGTCGAGCGCCTGGTCGTTCGTTTCGTCCGCCAGAGCGGCGAAGACGTCCTTGCGACTCCCGACCGCCTCGCGCATCCGACCGAGCGCGTCGGCGGCCACCCGCCGCACCCGCGGCGACGGGTCCTTCAGGCCGCGGACCGCGGCGGACGCGCCCTCCCGGTAAAACAGCCCCCGGACCGCCAGGACGTGCATCGCGGCGAGGCGCACTTCCTCCCGCCGGTCGCGGGTGAGCGCGGCCGCGATGGTCATCGCCCCGCCGTCCTCGTTGCGGCACAGGAGCCACAGCGCGGAGATGACGCCGTGCTCGGTGTTCCCCGCCATCAGCCCCGCGACCGCCACGTCCTCGGCCCACTTCCGCTCGAGGTACGGTGCCGTGCTGAACCGCACCTCATCGACCACCCGCTGGCGCACCGCCGGGCGCGGGTCGTGGAGCAGTTTGCCCAGGTCGGTCTCGTCCAGCTTCGCCCACGCGATCTTGAGGCCCCGCGGGTCGTCCACCTTGTGCGCCCCGGCCTTCCGAACGCGGTAGACGGCCCCGGTCACGTCCGGCTTCACGAGTTGCGACGTGGGGCAGCACAGCTTGTACCAGCCGCCGGTGTCCACGATCAGGAGCGAGCCGTCGGCGTCCTCGATCACGTCGGTCGGGTGGAAGTCGAGGTTGTCCGACGCCACGAAATCCGAATCCTTCGTCTCATAAGTCGAACCCTTCGGCATCAGAATGTGCCTACTGACCTTCCGCAAATTGAACTGACAGCAGAAGATGTTGTTGGCGTATGCCGGGCCGAACTGGTCGCTCTCGTAGCGGTGCAGCCCGCACGGGGCGGCCGGCCCCATGTGCGTCATCGGCGGCATGAGTTGCGGCGCCGCCCACGGGTGCTCGTGGACGACGTCGTGGTCCTTGCCGTACACCGCGCCGTAGACGGCGTGCACCAGGCCGTCGCGCTTGCCGTTCGCCGGGTGCTGGAAGAACGTCGTGCTGAAGATGATGTCGCCGCCGGGGGTGAACACCACATCGACCGGGTTGTCCATCCCGCCGGTCATCACCGGTTCGACGTGGCGGGCGTTCGGGAGCGCGCGGAAGATGTGCGCGGCGCGGGTGGTCACCTTTTTGCCGTACATCGGTTCGGTATACTCCTGCTTCGCGAACGCGCCCTTCGTCCAGTAGACGTAGCCGTCCGGCCCGCGGTACGGGCCGTGCAGGTCGTTCGCGCAGCCGGTGAGCGTCTTCCCGTCGAACCAGACCTCTTCCTTGTCCGCGACCCCGTCGTCGTTCGTGTCGGTGAACTTCAGGATGTGCGGCGGGGCGGCGACGTACAGCGAGTCGTTCAGCCACATGCACCCCTCGGGGAACATGACGTTCTTGACGAACACCGTCTGCTTGTCGAAGACGCCGTCGCCCTTTGTCGATTCGAGCCGCAGGATGCGGTGGAGCTTCTCCTTGAGCTGCTCCGCGACCTTCGCGTTCGACCCGGACGAGTCGGTGACGTACAGCCGGCCCTTCTCGTCGAACGCGGCGGCGATGGGCCGCGGGGCGAGGTCGGAACTCACCGCGACTTCGATCGTGAAGCCCTGCGGGAGCGTGAACGTGTGGCCGTTCAGTTTAACCTGGTGCGTGGGCTGTGCCGACGCGACGAGCGGCAGCGCGAGGACGGCGAGCAGGGACGCGGCGCGCATAGGGAGGCTCCGTGTGATGGGTCCGAGTATAACGTGGCGGAACCCACCCCCCAACCCCCTCCCTGTAGGGAGGGGGCTACAGGCATCGACGATTCGCTAACCTCAACGCAGCCTCACGGTTCTGAAGCCCCCTCCCTTCAGGGAGGGGGTTGGGGGGTGGGTTCTTCGCTACAATCGCCCCTGCCACTTTCCCTCCCCGGAGCCTGCCCCATGCGCCTCGCGTTCGCTCTCACCGTCCTCGCCGCCCCGCTCGCGGTTCTCGCCGCGGACCCGGACCCCTGGAAGCTCGACGACAAGTTCAAGGCGGCCAAGCCCGAAGACCTCAAGGACGCCGCGTCCACCCCCGCGCCGAAGGGCGCGGTCGTCCTGTTCGACGGGAAGGACTTCGACAAGTGGGTGAAGCGGGACGGCAAGGGTGAGGTCAAGTGGACGCTCAAAGACGGGGCGATGGAGGGCGTGAAGGGCCACGGCGACATCATCACCAAGGAGAAGTTCGACGGGAGTTTCAAGCTGCACGTCGAGTTCCGCGTCCCGTACGAGCCGGGCGGGACGGGGCAAGACCGCGGCAACTCTGGCGTTTACCTGCAAGGGCGCTACGAGGTACAAGTCCTCGACAGCTACGGCCTCAAGAGCGGAAAGAACGACTGCGGCGCGATTTACAACGTCGCCGCCCCGAAGGAGAACGCGTGCAAGGCCCCGACCGTGTGGCAGTCGTACGACATCGAGTTCACCGCGCCCAAGTTCGAAAACGGCAAGAAGACCGAACCCGCGAAGATGTCGGTGTCTCATAACGGGATCGTGATCCACGAGAACGTGTCGATCCCCGTGGACAACACGACGAGCGGGCTGGGCGGCGACCCGGCAACGCCCGGGCCGATCCTGCTGCAAGACCACGGCCACCCGGTGCAGTACCGGAACATCTGGCTGCTCAAGAACCAGTGAGGAGTAAGGAATGAGGAGTGAGGAGTTACAAACCGAGCCCAGTTCGCCCCCCGTTATTTCTCTCCCGGACGAGGCCCCCGAACATGACATCGCATCTCCTCACTCCTCACTCCTTACTCCTCACTCTGTCACGCCGGGCGGCTCGCGCGAGTTGCTCAAGCTCGCGCTGCCGCTCATCGTCAGCCAGAGCTTCATGACGGTGCAGGTGTTCGTGGACACCGTGCTGCTGTCGTGGCACAACCCGCTGGAAATGACCGCGTCGTTCCCAGCGGTCATGTGGTACTGGCTGTTCTTCGGCGTTCTCCAGGTGACCGCCGGGTACACCTCGACGTTCGTCGCGCAATACACCGGGGCGGGCCGCGCCCACCGCGTCGGCCCGGCGGTGTGGCAGGGGATTCACTTCGCGGTCGTGGCCGGGCTGCTGTTCCTCGCCCTCGTGCCGCTCGCCCCGTCGCTCATCGCGGTCGGCGGGCACTCGCGCGAGGTGCAGGCGCTCGAAACGACGTACCTGCAATGCCTGTGCTTCGCGGCGCTGCCCATGCTGGTGATGGGGGCCGTCAACGGCTTCTTTTCGGGTCGCGGGCAGACGTGGACGGTGCTCGGGATCGAGGCCGTCGGCACCGCGGTGAACATCGCGCTGGCGATGCTGCTGATCTTCGGCCGGTGGGGCTTCCCGGAGTGGGGCATCGCGGGCGCGGGGTGGGCGACGGTGGCCGGGTCTTGGGCCGCGGCGCTGTTCGCGCTCGCACTGATGCTCCGCCGGCGGTACCGCGACGAGTTCAAGACCGCGGAGGGCTGGAAGCCGGAGCGGGAGCTGTTCCGCCGGCTGATGATCTACGGCGGCCCGGCCGGGATGCAGGTGTTCCTCGACGTGCTCGTGTTCAACTGCTTCACGCAGTTGGTCGGCCGGTTGGGCGACGCAGCGCTGGGGGCGACCACGCTCGCCGTCCGGCTGAACATGATCGCGTTCCTGCCGATGATGGGCCTCGGGCAGGCGATCTGCATCCTGGTCGGGCAGCGGCTGGGCGAGAACCGCCCGGAGCTGGCCGAGAAGAGCACCTATACCGGGCTGAAGTGGGCGTTCGGATATATGGCGCTGGTCGCGCTGGCCTACGTCACCGTTCCGACGCTGCTCCTGAGCGTGTTCGAGGGCGACAAGGAGCCGGAGAAGTTCGCCGAGATCGCGGCGATCGTCCCGACGCTGCTGCTGTGCGTGGCGGTGTTCTCGCTCGTCGATGCGGTCAACGTGTCGCTCGCGTTCGCCCTCCGCGGGGCCGGCGACACCAAGTACGTGACCGCCCTCACCTTCGCGCTGGCGTGGCCGCTGATGGTGATCCCGACCGCGGTGACGGTGTCCCTGGGCGGGAGCGTGTACTGGTGCTGGGTGTTCGTCACCCTGCACATCTTCGGCATGAGCGCGTGCTTCTGGTTCCGGTTCCGCAGCGGCAAGTGGAAGAGTATGCGGGTGATCGAGCCGGACGTGAAGAACGAAGAGACAGTCTGAACGTTTGCCCTCATCTCCCCCCTTGAGGGGGAGGTCGGCGCTTCGCCGCCGGGTGGGGGGTGAGCCGACACGCAAAAGTGAGCGCGCCATTCGCGAGGTTGCGCCGACTTGCGTTCCGCGAAGGTTCACACCCCACCCGGCTCGCAAAGCCTCGCCGACCTCCCCCCTTGAGGGGGAGGTGAGAAACGGGACCTCTTACGGCCGCTTCTTCAGTTCGTCGAAGTGGTCGAGGTGGGCGACTGCCACGTCCCACATGTAGTGGCTGATCGCCTTCTTCTCCCGCTCGGCCTTGTCCTTGCCGACCGCCATCTCCAGGTGCTTCTTGCAGGCGTCGTGATTCTTCTCGGCATCGTAGTACAGCGCGATGTACAGGTGCCCGTAGAACTCCGCCTCCTTCTTGTCCTCGGCCGCCGCCTTCGCGTCCTTCTTGAACTTGTCGATCGCGTCGGTGATCGCTTTCGTCTTGTCCTCCTTGACGTTCTTGTACGTCTCCAGCACCGCTTGGAGCGGCTCGCGGCCGTCGCTCTTGGCGTCGAACAACCCCTTGGCGGCGGTCGGCTTGGCCTCGTCGGTCTTCTTCCCGGCGGCGAGGTCGCGGCGGAGCAGGCACGCGTAGTTCCACACCGAGTTCTCCACGTCCTCCTTGTTCACCTCGTGGTGGATCTCGAACTGCTTGGCCCCCTCGTCGTACTTGCCGTCGAAATACAGCGCGATGCCGCGCCGCCAGTGGTGCTTCTTGGCCGCGTCCCGGTCCTCCGGCTTCACCTTTTTCAAGAACTCGTCGAAGCTCTCGACCGCCTTGCCGAACTGCCCGCTCTTGAGGTACGCGTCGCCGAGCCGGTCGTGGACGACGGGCACCTCCGGGGCGAGCTTGGCCGCCCGCTTGAACGCTTCGACGGCCTCCTTGTGCTCCCGCTTGGCCGCGTGGGCGGTGCCCAGCGCGAACGGGACGGCCGGGTTCTTGTCGTCCAGCTTCTCGGCCTTCTTGGCGAGGTCGATCATCTCGTCGTACAGCTTGTTCCGCTCGGCATCGTCTTTGGCCGCCCCGGCGGCCTTCGCCTTCTCCTCGATCTGGGCGAGCAGTTTCTTCGCCTCGTCGTCCTTCTCGTCGCCGCAGGCGGCGGCGACGACCGCGGCGGCGAGCGCGGCGGCCAGGAACGTGCGCATGGGTCACTCCTTCGGGGAATCGATGGTTCCAGGTTCCACGTTCCACGTTCCAGGTTGAAGACAGTAACTGCTTTTTGCCTTCAACCTGGAACCTGGAACGTGGAACCTGGAACTCCGGACCGTGGGGTGATCCTATTGCCGCGAGCGGTGCTATAACAGCATCCGAACCCATCATTTCCGTTGCGTTTCGGAGGCGGACAAATGGCGGACGCGAGCAAGGCGGAGGCGAAGAAGTACCTGGTGCCGGCGGCCGCGGTGGCCGCGGTGGTGGTGCTGGCCGGGCTGGTGACGGTCGTGTCCGGCTCGACGCGGAAGATGTCCGACGGGTCCGACGGGACGGCCGCCGACCCCGGGCTGAAGGAGGTGTCGCCGGGGGTCAAGATCCGCGACATCAAGGAGGGGACCGGCGACGCATGCCCGCCGAACACGGAGGTGAAGATGCACTATACCGGGTGGCTGGACGACGGCACCGTGTTCGACAGCACCCGCGAGGGTGCGACCGCCAAGGGCGTGCCGGCCGACTTCAAGCTGAAGGGCCTCGTCAAGGGGTGGCAGGAGGGCATCCCCGGGATGAAGAAGGGCGGGATTCGCAAGCTGGTCATTTCCGCCGACAAGGGGTACGGCAAGGAGGGCCGGCCGCCGAAGATCCCGGGCGGCGCGACCCTCATCTTCGAGGTCGAGCTGGTCGATTTCACCCCGCCGAAGAACGTGGTCACCGGAGCGGGCCAGCCGATGCCGTCGGACAAGTCCGACGGCGGCACCGAGGACCCGGGGCTGAAGGACATCGGCGACGGGCTGAAAGTCCGCGACCTGAAGGAGGGGAGCGGCGACCCGGTGAAGGAGGGGGCGACGGTCACCATCCACTACACCGGCTGGACGGCCGACGGGAGCGTGTTCGACAGCAGCCGCACCCGCGGCGAGCCGATGACATCGCCGCTCGGGTCGCTGGTGCCGGGGTGGCAGAAGGGGATTCCCGGGATGAAGCCGGGCGGGGTCCGCAAGCTGGTCATCCCGGCCGCACTCGGGTACGGCGAGGAGGGCCGCCCGCCGAGCATCCCCGGCGGCGCGACGCTCGTCTTTGAAGTGGAATTGATCAAGTGAGCGGCATCGGGGAGTAATAGAGTATTCACCACAGAGGGCACAGGAGGGCACGAGAGGAAGACAGAGATCAGAGTTTTCAAGACAATTCTTCTCTCTGCCTTCCTCTCGTGCCCTCCTGTGCCCTCTGTGGTGAATACTCTTCTGCCGTCAGCGCTGCACCCGCGCCCCGCTGCCGCTGGCGAACGCCTCGACCTCGGCGAGGGTGCCCATGGTGGTGTCGCCGGCGTAGGTGGTGAGCAGCGCGCCGTGCGCCCACCCGAGGTTGAGCGCCTTCTGCGGGTCCTTGCCGCTGATCAGCCCGTAGATGGCGCCGGCCGCGAACCCGTCGCCGCCGCCGATGCGGTCGATGACGTCCAGGTGGGCGGTCGGGCTGACGTACTTCTGCCCGTCCAGCCACAGCACCGCGGCCCAGTCGTGCCGGTTGGTCGAGTGGACCTCGCGGAGCGTGGTCGCCACCGCCTTGATGTTCGGGAACGCCTTCACCGTGTTGTCGATCATCCCGAAGAACACCTCCGGGTCGAGCTTCGACTCGGCCTTGTGCGTCACCTCCGGCCCCTTCACGCCCAGCCCCTTCTGCATGTCCTCCTCGTTTCCGACGAGGAAATCGACGTGGCTGACAATCCGGCGGAGCGTCTCGACGGCCCGCGTGTCGCCGCCGACCGACTTCCACAGCTTGGCCCGGTAGTTGAGGTCGAACGACACGACCGCGCCCTGGGCCTTGGCGGCCTTCATCCCGTCGATGATGAGTTCCGGGGTGGTCTCCGACAGCGACGCGAAGATGCCGCCGCTGTGGAACCACCGGCACCCGCCGCTCATGATCTTCCCCCAGTCGAAATCACCTACCTTGAGCTGTGCGGCGGCCTCGTTGGCGCGGTTGTAGAAGACGACCGGGGCGCGGACGCCGTGCCCGCGGTCGCTGTACACGGTGGCGATGTTCGGCCCGCGGACGCCGTCGTGGGCGAAGTGCTTGTAGAACGGGGTGACGCCCATCTCGCGGACGCGGCCGGCGACGAGGTCGCCGATCGGGTAGTCGACCATGGCGGTGGCGACGCCGGTCTTCAGTCCGAAGCAGTCGGCCAGGTTAGCCGCGACGTTATATTCCCCACCGGACACGTGAATATCGAACCCGCGGGCCTTGCGGAACGGGGTGGTGCCGGGGTCGAGGCGGTGGATGAGCGCGCCGAGCGAGAGGAAGTCGAGGGTGCAGAGGTCGGTGCGGAGCGGGAGCGGCATGACGGAACTCCGGGGAGCGTGACGAGGGTTACGCTATCACCGGAGCGGGCGCGGGCAAGGCAGTTGCCGGCTCGTGAGGCTCAAACGATCAGGAAGTGCGTCACGCGCACAACCCCGTCCGCGGCGTCGATGGTAAAGCGAATCGCGCACGGCAGTTCGTACGCGATCCTCCGCCCGAGGCCGGGGCGGGACTCGCCCACCTCGGACGAGTCGTCCGCGAGCGCGACATTCAACCGCGCAACGGCCTCCGCGATGCGATCGCGGGTGGCGGGGTCGGACGCCACATAGGCGTCTGCCAAGGCGTCGAGTGCCGAGTTGTACCAAATCACCGGGTACATCGCAGCTCCCGCAGTTTGGCCTCAACCTCGGCCGCGGTGTACCACTTGCCCGACTTGTCACTCTCGATCCGTTGCAATTCCTCCTCTGAGATTTCCGGCTCGGGCGGGAGCGGGGTAAAGGTGCCGAGGATGCGGCCGTCGGGGCCGCGCACCACGACCGGTTCACCCGCCCGCCCGAACTCGTCCGCCAACCCGCCGGGGATCGTAATCGACATCGCTGCTCTCCTGTGGGCGTCGCGCCCATTCTACCGCGGCCTCACTCCGGCCGGAAGCACACGCGGAACCCCGTCTCGCGGTCGGCCGAGGCGACCGCCCACGAGGAGCGGTAACTGGCGGTCGCGGCGTAGCTGTCGTATGACCCGCCGCGAACCATCGCGAGCCCGCTGTCAGACGCCCCGCGCGGGTCAGTCTGCGCGCCGAAGTTGTACACGCGCAGCCCGTCCGCGCACCACTCCCACACGTTCCCGTGCATGTCCCGCAAGCCCCAGGCGTTCGCCTCCTTCAGCCCGACGGGGTGAACCTGATTCCCGCTGTTCTCCCGGCACCACGCCACCTTGTACAAATCCAGCGGCGTGTCGCCGTTGTGATACCGCGTCAACGTCCCGGCACGACAGGCGTACTCCCACTCCGCCTCCGTGGGCAGTCCGACGGGCTTGCCGCCGAGCGCCGCCAACTTCTGACAGAACTCCTGGGCGTGATTCCAGGTCACGCTCTCGACCGGCAGGTTGTCCCCCTGAACCTTGCTCGGGTTCGTTCTCATCACCGCCCGCCACTGCGCCTGGGTGACCTCCGTCTCGGCCATCCATAAGCCTTTGCTGATCGTCACCGAATGAACCGGATTCGCGCTGTCGCCGCTCGTCGTGTCCTCGCTGCCCATCTGGAACGAGCCGGCCGGCACCCAGCGGAACCGCATCTCCTGTTGCGGGTCGCCGAACTTCAGCACGTACACGTCGCCGGGCGACCGGCCCGCCGCGGACACCGCCTCGGTCTCGGCCCGCTTGTCAGTTTTGTCCGCCGGCCCCGGCTTCCGAAGCGCCAGTCCGCCGACCACCGCGAGCGCCGCGACCAACACCGCGACAACGAGCAGCAGCCGGCGCTTCGACCTCGGCCCGGGCAGGCGCGGCGCCGACCGCGGTTCGTCGTCCGGCAGGCCGAGCGCCGGCGCGGTCGGGTGGCGGGGGAGCGGCGGCGGGGTCGGGTGGCGCGCCGGCGCGGCGGGGGCGGGCGGTTGGCGGACGGGCGGCGAAGCCGGCAGCGCCGGGCGCGGGGCCACGACCTTCGGCGCGGCCGGAGGCGGCGCGGGCGGCTTCCGCGGGGCGCTCCCGGCCGAAGGGGCCGGCACGGCCGGGCCGCTGCGCTGGTAGTCGTCCAGCGCCTCGGCGAAGGCTTTGGCGGTCGGGTAGCGGTCGGCCGGGTTCTTCGCCATCGCCTTGAGCACGATCGCGTCCAGCCGCGGGTCGAGGCCGGGGCGCACGCTCGACGGCCGCGGCACCGGGGCCACCGCGTGCGCCGCCGTCACCGCCGCCACCGGCCCCGCGAACGGCACCTCACCCGTCAGCATGTGGAACAGGATCACGCCCAGCGCGTACACGTCCGACGCCGGGCCGACCTCCTTCACCCGCCCGGTCGCCTGCTCGGGGCTCATGTACGACGGGGTGCCGCACACCGCCCCTTCGACCGTCACCCGCGCCTCGCTCGCCAGCACCGCCAGCCCGAAGTCGGTAATAACGGCCAGCATCCTGGCCGGGTCGAACAGGATGTTCTGCGGCTTCAGGTCGCGGTGAACCACGCCCTTCTCGTGTGCCGCGGCCATCCCCAGCGCCAGCCGGTGCGCCAGCGCCACCGCCGGCCGCGGGGCCAGCGCCGTGTGCGCCGCCAGGTGGCCGGCCAGCGTCCCGCCCTCGACGTACTGCATGACGATGAACGGCACGTCGCCGTCGGTGCCGATCTCGTGCACCGTACAGACGTTCGGGTGGTGGACCGTGGCCGTCGCCCGGGCCTCGCGCAGGAACCGGTCGCGCAACGCCGGGGTGAGCGCCTCGGCGTGCGGCACCTTGATGGCCACCGGTCGGCCGAGGTCGGTGTCGGTTGCGAGGTAGACGGTGCCGAACCCGCCGGCGCCGAGCACCTTCTGGACGCGGAACCGGCCGATGTGCGTCCGCGGGCCGGCCGGCTTCGCCCCGGGCGGGCGCACGGTGGTGTTGGCCGCGAGCGTCTCGGGCAGCTCGCGCGGCGGGGCCTTCGGCGCGGCCTTGTCACCCTTGTGCGGTTCCATTACGCCCCCGGTGAACGTTCCCACGATTCGCGTGCGCCGTCGGCCCGACCGTTCCGCCGTGCGTGTGATTGTATTGTCGCCGGGCGCTTCCCGCCCGCTCACCGGTCGCCGTTGCACAACTGGAGGATCAGCACGGCCGCCGCGGTGGTGCCGACGCGGCCGCAGTGCGTGCCGAAGAAGCCGTCCTCGGGCGGCCAGCTTCCGGCGCTCGCGCCGCCCCCCGCCCGCGTGCCCAGCAGCCAGTCCCGCATCCCGCCCGACCGCGTGCCGTCCGCCCCCTTCGGCCCCTCCGCCCACGTCTGCCACTCGTCGCCGCCGTACAGCCGCACGACCCGCGTCGCGTAGAAGTAGTAGTACAGGTCGCGGAGTTCGCCGAACCCGCGCGGCCTCTTGGTAGCCAGCCCGGCGACGCCGTCGGCCAGCCCGGGCGTGGTCGCGTCCCACCCGTCGAGCCGGCAGCGGGCGTACAGGCCGATCGCGGACAGCGCGGTGCCCGCCTTCGCGTTGGTGTTGCTCGCGTACCCGTAGACCGACTTCCGCGGGCCGACGGCCACCGTGTCGAGGAACGCGACCGCGCGCCGCACCACGGCGTCGCTCACCGTCAGCCCGGCGGCCTTCGCCGCGTCCAGCGCCTGCAACTGCCAGCCGACGATCGACGTGTCGCCGTTGGTGCCGGCGGTGTACCCCCAACTGCCGTTCGGCCCCTGGGCGGACTCGATGTGATCGACCGCCGCCTGTGCGAACGGCTTGATGTCCACGTCCCTGGTCGCCCCGTACCCCTCGCACAGCGCGATGGCGGCGATCCCTTGCGCGTACATGTTGTCCGACATCTTGCCGCGCTGGCTCAGCCGGGCCAGGTAGCCCAGCCCGCGGGTGATGACGCGGTCCTGGGCGTCGTCGCGGGCCGTGCGAACCGCCCGCGCCCAGATGAACGGCCGCACCGCCAGGCCGGTCGCCGCCGCCCGCTCGGCCTTGTACGGAGGGGCGACGTCGAACTCCCAGCCGCCGTCGGCCATCTGCTGTCGGGCCAGCCAGTCCAGCCCGTCCTTGACCGCCTGCTTACTCGCCTCCGGCACCGCGGCCGGTTCCGGCGGCTTCGGCTCGACCTTCTTGGGCTCCACTTTCGGCTCGGCCTTCGGCTCGATCTTCGGAGCGGTCACCGGGGGCGTGACCCGCGGCGGCTGCGACACGGGTACCAATTTCGCAGGCTCGTCCGACTTCGCCGACACCGGGGTGCGGTTCGCGGACGACTTTGCGAACCGCAGCACCAGCGCCCCGGCGGCGACGGTGAGCACCACCGCGGCCGCCCCGCCGACCAGCAGCCACACCCGCGAGCCGCGCTTCTTCGTTTTGCGCCGCGCGGCCGTCGGGCGAACGCCGGCCGCCGGTTCCGGGATGGGGGCCGGCGGCGGGAGCGGCGGCGGGGCCGGACGCGCCGCTTTCGGAACCGCCGGCGGCGCGATCGGCACCGGAACGACCGCGACCGGCGGCGCGCCGGGCGGGACGACAGCGGGCGGCGCGGCCGGCGCGATCGGGACCGGTCGCGGCTCGCCGCTCGCGTAGCCGGCCAGCGCGTCGGCGAAGGCTTTGGCACTCGGGTAGCGGTCGGCCGGGCTTTTCGCCATCGCCTTGAGCACGATCGCGTCCAATCGCTTGTCCAGTCCGGGGCGCACGGCCGACGGGGTCGGCACCGGGGCCACCACGTGCGCCGCCAGCACCGCCCGCACCGGCCCCTCGAACGGCACCACGCCGGTCAGCATGCGGAACAGGATCACGCCCAGGCTGTACACATCTGATAGAGGCCCGACGGCGCTCACCTTCCCCTTCGCCTGCTCGGGCGACATGTACGCCGGCGTGCCGGCCACCGACCCGTCGGCCGCGCGCCCCTCGTCGCCCGTGATCGCCAGCCCGAAGTCGGTGATGACGGCCAGCATCTTGGCCGGGTCGAACAGCACGTTCTGCGGCTTCAGGTCGCGGTGGACGACCCCGTGCTCGTGGGCCGCGGCCACGCCCAGGGCCAGCTTCTGGGCCAGCGCCACCGCCTGCGTCGGCGGCAGCACGCCCTGCCGGTCGAGGTACCCTTCGAGGGTGCCGCCGGGGACGTAGTGCATGACGATGTACGGCACCTCGCCCTGCACCCCGACGTCGTGGACCGGGCACACGTTCGGGTGGTGGATGGTGGCGGACGCGCGGGCCTCGCGCAGGAACCGGTCGCGGGTGGCCGGGGTCAGCCCTTCGGCCCGCGGCACCTTGATCGCGACCTGGCGGCCGAGGTCGGTGTCGGTGGCGAGGTACACGCTGCCGAACGCGCCGCTGCCGAGCAACCGCTGCACCGCGAACTTGCCGATGCGCGCCGGGATGGTGGCCGCGCCCCCGGGCACCGCGGTGGAACCCGCCCGGAGGGTCTCCCCGCTCGCTCGCGACGTGTTCGCCGCCTTCGGCGCCGCTCCCTCGCCCTTTTGCGGGTCCATCGCACCCTCGCATGACCGTGAACGCTACTTGCCGCGCAGCGTGAGTACCACAAACACCGATATTACCATCAGCGCCGCCGCGACGGCCAGCGCGGCACGCCACCGCGACCGTCGCGGCGGCTCGGCCGCCCGCATGTACGCCAGCACCCAGTCGTTGAAGTGCAGCGCGCCGGCCAGCTCCGGCGGCGGCGGGACGGCCTTCGGGTCGGCCAGCGGGACCGGGTCGATGTAGTCGATGCCCCGCACCTTCAGCGCCGCCCGCCACTCCCGCTCCACCCACTCCGACGCCCGCGCGTGCTCCGACCAGAACAGGTAGAACACGTCCCGCGTCGCCAGCTCCCGCTCCAGCACGTCGGCCCACTTCGCGCCGGACCGCAGCGACGCCACGTCCAGAAAAATGTCGAGGTCGGGCAGCGCCTTCTGGAGCCCCTGCACGCGGGCCAGCACCGCCTCGCGGTCCCTGCTGGCGTAGGAGGCGAACGCGGTCTTGTGCCGCACCTGCCGGACCGGCAGCGGGCGCGGCGGGGCGTCGATTTCCGCGACCTCGAGCGCGAAGTGCAGCTTGGCGACCTCCAGCCCGGCGGCGTAGACGCGGGCGGTGCCGGCGTGGCTGCCGGGAGGCACGTCGTTCGGCACCGCGACGGCGAACGTGGCGTTGGCGACGGTGCCGGTCCATTCGAGGGTGTCGGTGTCGTCGCCGGGCGCGACCGCCAGCGTCGGGACGGCGATGCGGACGGTCAGCACGGTGCCGCGGGCGACGCCGACGCCGGCCTTGGTGTGGACGCGGACCGGGCCGAGCGGGTGTGCCTCCTTGGCGCGCGCGAGCATCTCGGCCCGCTGGGCGTCGAGGTGCGCCCACACGTTGAGCGCGTACCGCCCGCCGGCCCGCAGCGCAGCCGGGGCGGTGACCGAGAAGCACACGCGGTCGGTGATCGGCGGCGGGTCGTCGCCCGGGTCGTTCGCCGTTGGCCGCCGCGAGGGTGGCGGAGGTGGTCTGCTCGTCGCATCACACGCAAGTACCGTCGAATGGTCGCCCGGACTGCGCGACACGGGTCCGGGCGGCGACCGACCACTCGGGTACGTCGGTGACCGCGAGTATACCGGGCTGCGCGCGCCGGCATTGAGCAGCGCCCGCGCTGCCCATAATTCAAGCTCTTTCGCAAATTCAGCTCCGTTGGCGTAGCGGTCTTCCGCACGCTTGTTGAGCGACTTCAGCACGATCGCATCTAGTTCCGCGCCGAGGTCGGGTCGGTGTACCGAAGGCGGCTCGGGTGAAGTCATGAGGTGGTCGGCGGCGATCATCGGCCATCCGCTGACGAACGGCGGCCGGCCGGTCAACAGGTGGTATAGCACTACCCCGGCACTATAGATATCCGACGCGTGGCCGACTGCGGCGGCGAGCCCGGCGGCCTGTTCAGGTGACATGTACAGCGGAGTGCCGAGCGTCGTCCCGTCGCGAGTCCGCTCGGCATCGGCATCATGGCAAACGGCTAGGCCAAAGTCCATGAGGTACAGCCCGTCCGCCTGACCATGCGGAACCATGATATTTGCTGGCTTAACGTCGCGGTGCAGGATTCTCTGAGAGGCATAGATATCGTGAAGTGTGTGAACCAGTTTCGCGACGAGGCGAACGGCATCGGCTGGGTTCTCGAACCCGCCCTCGGGGATCAGTTCGCGGACCGTCCGGCCGTCCACGAACTCGGACACGATGTACTGCTGCCCGGCGTACTCGCCCATGTCCAGCACGGCCGGCACGTGTGCGTGCTGTATTTGACTTAGCAATGCCGCCTCGGCTCGGAACCGCTTGACAGCTTCCGGCTCGGACAGCGCCCGGTCGAGCAGCACCTTGACCGCGACCGGCTTGCGGCTCAGCTTGATGTCGTGAGCCCGATACACGACGCCAAACGCACCCCGACCTATTTCGGCGGCCAGTTCGTACCGACCGGCCAGCAGCACCCCGGGGCCCAGCGCCGGCAGAACGTATGACGGCGACGGTGTTACACGTGCGGCCGCCTGACCGTGCGGCGTGATCGGTCCCAGCCGCGTCTGGTGCCGGCATTTGGGGCACGGCGCGGACCTCCCGGCCGCGACCGCCGGATACATGAACTCGTGCCCGCAGTTCAAACACCTCGCAACCAAAGGCATTTTCGCCCCCACAAATCGACGCTGTGAAAGCGAAACCGCGGAATACCTCGTCGCAGAAAGCCATTAACATAATATTCGCTAATTTCTTAATTCGTTACGGCTTGACCCGCTTGAGTACCACCAGCATGCCCTTATCCGGGCGCATCGTGAGCTCGTCGCCGTCGTACCTCTCGATCGTGTACACTACCACCGGCGTTGGCCCGCCGGTCATCACCAGCTCCATCGGCCGCTTGGCGTCGCTCAGCGTGTACACCCGCGGCACCGTCGGGCTGCTCGACCAGATCAGCCGGCCGTCGGCGGTGAACTCCCACAACACCGGGTCCGCCTTCTTCGCGAACTGGCGGTTCCACTTGCCGACCAAGCGCGACGAGTCCAACACCGGACGGGGCGGCGGGGCCACCTCCGGCACCCGCGCGGCCGGGGTCGGGGCCGGGTCCGTCGGCCGCGCCGCGTACGGCGTCGCGTCCGCCTTTTTGGCGAACCGCCGCTCGAGGTCGGCGCGGAACAGCCACGCCGTGCCCGCCCCGCCGGCCAACAGCAGTAAAATGAACAGAGCTAACAGCTTGCGGACACGGCGCTTCGGCTTCGCGGCCGGAGTCGGAGCGGGCCGCGGCTTCGCGAGCGGCTTTCGCGCCCGCACGGGTGCGGCCGACTGCGCCAGCGTCTCGTCGGCGGTGGCCTGCGCGAAAGGCAACTCCGCGTCCGACTCGGTCCGCCCGTCCGCCCGCAAGTAGTCGGTCAGCGCGTCGGCCAGCGCCTGCGCCGACGGGAACCGGTCGGCCGGGCGCTTCGCCATCGCCTTGAGGCACAGCGCGTCCAGCCGCGGGTCCAGCCCCGGATGCACCTCCGACGGGAACTTCGGCTGCGCGGCGGCGTGCTGCGCGAGCACCTCGAACACGCCGCCGCGGAACGGCACGTCACCGGTCAGCATGCGGTACAGGATGACGCCCAGCGCGTACACGTCGGACGGCGGGCCGACCTCGTCCACCTTCCCCCGCGCCTGCTCGGGGGACATGTACGCCGGGGTGCCGCACACCGCCCCGTCGGCCGTCGCCCGGCTATCGCCGGACACCAGCGCCAGCCCGAAGTCGGTGATGAGCACCTCCCGGGTGGCCGCGTCGTACAGCACGTTGGCCGGCTTGAGGTCGCGGTGAACGACCCCCTTGGCGTGCGCCGCGGCCATCCCGAGGGCGAGCTTCCGCGCGATCGCCAGCGCGTGCCGCGGCGGGAGCGGGCCGCGGGTGCGGTCCAGCACCGTCGCCAGCGTCGTGCCGACGACGTAGTGCATCACGATGTACGGCAGGTCGCCGTCCTGGCCGACGTCGAACACCGGGCACACGTTGCGGTGGTGGATGGTGGCGGTGGCCCGGGCCTCGCGCAGGAAGCGGTCGCGGAACTGCGGGGTCAGCCCGTCTCGGTGCGGAACCTTGATCGCCACCTGGCGCTCCAGTTCCGGGTCGAACGCCAAGTAGACGCGGCCGAACGCCCCCTCGCCGAGCGTTTGCGTGATCCGGAACCGCCCGAGCTTGGCCGGCGTGCCCGGGTCGCCCGGGCGCATCGCCTGTGGCGGAACGGGCTTCGGGCCGCGCGGCGGGGCGGGGCGGGTACGGTCGTCGTCGGCGCGGAAGTCGGACATGGGCGACCCCGGAAACGAGGGACGTGCTTCGATCAAGGCTTCTTCGCCGGCGGGACCTTCTTGTGCGTGTACGTGGTCCCGGACGCGTACCGTACCTCGAACTCGTCGTCGGTCAGTTTGGTGATGGTGTAGGTGACCTTCGCACCGTCCTTGACGCCCTCAACGACCAGCTTGTCGCCTTCTACCGTGTAGGCGCGCGCCGACGCCTTCGCGTCGCCGAACCCCATCATCAGCTTGCCGTCGGCGAACTCCCAGAAGTATCCCTTACTCGTCGCCCCTTGCCGCTCCCACTTGCCGGCCAGTTTCTTTGGGTCGATCGCGCCCCCGGCCGCGGGCTTCGCGTCGAGGTGGGTGACGGTGCAGTTCGGCAGCGCCTTCCTCAGGTCCTCGACGCCCTTCACAGTCACCGGGGTGCCGGTCAGGATCAGGCGCTTGAGCGACTTGCACGCGACCAACGCCTTCGCGCCCGCGTCCCCGACGGCGGTGCCCGTCAGGTCGAGGTGTTCCAGGTCTTCGCACCCGGCCAGGAGTGCCACGCCGGCGTCGGTGACCTTCTTGTTGTCCTGGAGGTCGAGCCACCGCAGCCCCGGGTTCTTGACCAGCCCGCGCAGCCCGTCGTCGCCGACGGTGGTGCCGACCAGGGACACCCACTTGACCCGCCGGGCGGCCCCGACGTGCGCCAGTCCCTCGTCCCGGACGGACGTCAGGTTGAGTGCGACCCAGTCCACCCGCGGGAAGTCCTTCAGGTGAACCAGCCCCGGGCCGGTGACGCCCGACTCGCTCAGGTCCAGTTCCTCCAGGGCCGGCAGGCCGACGTCGAGCAGCGGCTTCAGCCACTCGTCCGTCACCCCGCGGCCGTACAGGAAGAGTCGCTTCAGCTTGCCGAACGGCTTGAGGTGGGCCAGCCCCCGCGGGGTCAGGTACCGCGGGCCGGCGGAGAACAGTTGCAGCCGCTCCAGGTCGGCGAGCGGGGCCAGGTCCGGCAGGAAGTCGTCGGTCCCGGGCACGGCCAGGGTGAGCCGCCGCACCTTCGGCAGCGTGGCCAGGTGCGCCAGCCCCGCCCGATCAACGGTCGTGCTGCGCACGTCCACGGCGGTCAGGTGCGGGTGGCGGGCGATGGCGGCGAGGCCGTCGTTGGTGACGTTGGGGTTCAAGACGGTGGCCAGCGCGGTCAGCTCGGGGATGCCGGCCACGGCCCGCATCGCCTCGTCGCCGAACAGCCGGCACTCGGTGAACGACACCTCCACCGGCCCGCTCAGCCCGGTCAGGTGCGCGACGATGTCGGCCTCGGGCAGGTTCGGCTTGTCCTTCAGGTCGAGCCGCGTCACCCGGAAGTCGCCGGCCGGCAGTTGGGCCGCGTTCGTCACGGCCCGCTCGTCGCCGGTCGCCGGCTTGACCTTCAGCCCGCCGCCCTGCGCCAGCACCCACTCGGCCGCCCGCCGCTCGGCGGCCGCGTCGAAGGCGTGCCCGGCGAAGTTGTTGGCGATCGCCGGCCGCTCCTTCTTCGGCGGCACCGGGTCTTTCTTCTCGGCCGGCGGGTCTTCCTTTTTGGGGGCCGGCGGCGCGGGCGGGTTGGGAACCGGCTCGACCGTCGCGACGGTCGGCTGCGTCTTGCTCGTCGCCAGAATGGCGACCGTGGCGACGGCCATCAGCGCCAGCAGCAGCCCGCCGCCGATGAGTAGCACCTTCTGGCGGATCGCGCCGTCGTCGGCCGGGCGGTCGAGCGCGCCCCGGGGAGGCGGGGCGGGCGGCCGCGGCGGCGGGAGGGGCACGGCCGGCGCACGGGGCGGAACCGCCGGCGGCGTACTCTTGCCCGCCGGCTTGGGCGGCGCGGCGGGCGGCACCGGCGGGTTGCTCTTCCCGGCCGGGCGCGGCGGGAGTGGCGGGGGCGCGAGCGGCGAGACCGGGGCGGGCACCGCCGGCACCGCGGCCGACGACGGGGCCGGGTCCATCAGCGTCGCCTTCGACCAGCCCCCGGCGACCGTCTCGGCCGACCGGGCGTAGTCGGCCAGCGCGTCGGCGAACGCCTTCGCCCCCGGGTAGCGGTCGGCCGGCCGCTTGGCCATCGCCTTCAGCACCAGCGCGTCCAGCCGCGGGTCCAGCCCCCGCCGCGCCTGCGACGGCGGCACCGGCGCGTCCTGGTTGTGCTTGAGCAGGATCTCGTACACGCTCCCGTCGAACGGCACCGCCCCGGTCAGCATCCGGTACAGGATGACGCCCAGGCTGTACACGTCCGAGTGCGGGCCGACCGCGTCGGTCTCCCCGCGGGCCTGCTCCGGGCTCATGTACAGCGGGGTGCCGAACACCGCCCCGACGGCCGTCGCCCCGGCCCGGGTGCCGATCCGGGCCAGCCCGAAGTCGGTGATCAGCGCCAGGTGCTTGCTCGGGTCGTACAGCACGTTGGCCGGCTTGAGGTCGCGGTGGATGACCCCCCTCTCGTGCGCCGCGGCCATCCCCAGGGCCAGCTTCTGGGCCAGCGCCACCGCCTGCTGCGGGGGCAGCACCTTCCACCGGTCGAGGTGCCCGCCGAGGGTGCCGCCCGGCTGGTAGTGCATGACGATGTACGGCACGTCGCCCTCGTCGCCGACGTCGAACACCGGGCACACGTTCGGGTGGTGGATGGTGGCCGTCGCCCACGCCTCGCGGACGAACCGCTCGCGCATGTCGTCGGTGAACCCGTCCGGCTTGGGCAGCTTGATGGCGACCGGGCGGTTGAGCCGCGGGTCGAACGCCAGGAACACCCGGCCGAACGCCCCCTCGCCGAGCAGCTCGCGGACCTCGTACCGGCCGATCTTCGCCGGCAGCTCGGCCGAACCGGCGGCGGTGTGGGACTTCGGTCCCGATCCCGACGGCATGGCGCGGGTGCCGTCGTCGCTGGGGGTGGGGTCGGCCATCGGGCGGTTCAACCTGTCCGAGAGAGGGCGAAGCGGGTTCATTGTCATGCGCCCGCGGCCGGGTGCCAAGCGCATTGTGGCGAGCGTGTGAAGTCGCCGGAAAAGCGGGCCGCGGGGGTGCGCGACGCGGCGCCGGGAGTACGGGACTCCCGGCGCCGCGCCGCGCACCCCCGCGGCCGCGGCCCGACCGACGACCGCCTCTCAAGGGGAACGGAGCACGCGCTTGAAACTGGCGGTATTCGCGCCGTACCTCAGGACGAGGGTGTCGCCCACGATCTGCACGGTGACGGTGGTGTTGGCCGCGAACGGCCCGCGACCGACCCCGGCCGGCAGCGTCGGCGGCACGTCGGTGAAGGTGATCGCGTCGGCCGCCACCACCCGGTACCGCACCACCCGCCGCTCGTTGTCCTTCACCAGTTGCAGCCGCACCGTCGGGTCGAGCGAGTCCAGCCCGATCGTCGCCCGCCCGTCCGCCTCGAACTTGACGAAGAAGAACTTGTCCTCGGCCCCCCACTGGGCGAACTGCCCCTGCGTCGCCAGCCCGGTCGTCAGCCGCCACTCCTCCAGCAGCTTGTTCCGCAGCGCGTCGAAGGCCGGGTCCGACTTCGGCTCGGCCTTCGGCGGGTTGACGACCGGCTGTACCGCCGGCTGCGTGCTCGGCGCCGGCCGCACCGGGGCCGGTGCCGGCGCCGGCGTCTCGTCCTTCTTCTGAACCGTCTCCTTCGGCTTGTCGCGCGTCACGAACACGATCAGCAGCACCAGCGCGACCACCGCGAGCAGCAGCCCGACGCCCGGGATGGCGTACTTCGCGACCGGGCTTTGCTCCTTCTTCTTTTTCTTCTTGCCGCCCTTCGACTGTTTGGCGCTCTTGCGGGCGGCCGAGCGGCGCACCTCTTCCGCCTCCTCGCCCCCGGCGTCGTCCTCGTCCTCTTCGACCACGACGACGGGCTTCGACTTGGGCTTGTCGGGCACCACCTCGAACGCCGGCGCGGTGCGGCGGCCGGACCGCTTCTCGGCCACCGTCTCGGCGCCGCCGCGGGTCGCGGCCGAGCCCATCGCGGGCAGCTCGACCGACCCGGTCGAGCCGCCGCTCGCCTCGCCGGGGCGGAGGTAGTCGGTCAGCGCGTCGGCCAGCGCGCGGGCGCCCGGGTACCGGTCGGCCGGCTTCTTCTGCATCGCCCTCAGGACGATCGCGTCGAGCTTCGGGTCGATGCCCGGCCGCCGCTCCGACGGCGGGGTCGGCGCGGTGATGCAGTGGGCGATCGCCACCTCCATCACCGACCCGTCGAACGGCACGTTGCCGGTCAGCATCTCGTACAGGATGACGCCCAGGCTGTACACGTCCGACAGCGGGCCGACCTCGTGCATCTGCCGGTTGGCCTGCTCCGGCGAGGTGTACGCCGGGGTGCCGAGGAACGAGTCCTTGGCCGTCAGGTGAACCTCGCCGCTCATCCGGGCCAGCCCGAAGTCGGTGATGAGCACCTCGCGGTTGGCCGTGTCGTACAGCACGTTGGCCGGCTTGAGGTCGCGGTGGGTGACGTTCTGGGCGTGCGCGGCGGCCATCCCCAGGGCCAGCTTGCGGGCGATCATGACCGCGTTCCGCGGCGGCATCGGCGTCTTCAGGTTATCGACGATGCTGGCCAGCGTGGTGCCGGCGACGTACCGCATGATGATGAACGGCAGATCGCCGTCCTGGCCGACCTCGTACACCGGGCAGACGTTGGGGTGGTGGATGGCGGCGATGGCCCGGGCCTCGCGCAGGAACCGCTCGCGGAACTCGTCGTTGAGGCCGGACGAGTGCGGCACCTTGATGGCGACGTCCCGCTTGAGGTCGGCGTCGAACCCGCGGTAGACGCGGCCGAACGCCCCCTCGCCGAGGAGGGCGACGATCTCGAACCGGCCGATCCGGGCCGGGGCGTTGGCCGGCAGCCGCGAGCCGCCGGGCGGCGGGCCGGAGCCGGCGTCGGGGCGGTTGGCGACACGGGTGTCGTTCTGGGCGCGGGAGTCCGACATCGGGTGTTCACCCTGCGAGTGATGACGGCATCAGCCGTTTATTGTGGCGCATCGGCACGCCGACGCCAAGAGATTTCTGCGAGCCGAGTTAGGGAGATTCGGACCGTCGGCCGTCAATCGCCCGTCAACCGCTGCACCCCTTGGACGGCCGCCGCGTTCCCCATCGCCGCGGCCCGCTTGTAGTACGCCAGCGCCCGGGCGGGGTCTTTCGCCACCCCCAAACCCTGCTCGTAAAGGTGGCCGAGTTGGAACAAGGAATAGGCGTATTCCAGGGCGGCGGCCTTCTCGTGCCCCGCCCGCGCCTTCGCGTAGTTGACCGGCGTGCCGCGGCCGTACAGGTGCATGTCGGCCAGGCTGCTCATGGCGAACGTGTTGCCCTGGGCGGCGGCCCGCTCGTAAAGCTCCATTGCCTTCGCGTAGCCGACCGGCACGCCGCGACCGTCGTGGTGCAGGTGGCCGATGTTGGCGATGGCGGCCGCGTCGCCCTGGGCGGCGGCCTTCTGATACCACTCCATCGCCCGGGCGTAGTCCCGCCCGCCGGCCGCCCAGCCGTACTCGTAGAGGTAGCCGAGCGTGTTTTGGGCGTTGGCGTCTCCCCGCTCGGCCTCCTTCTCAAACCACGGCCGGCACTTGGCGTACCACTCGCCCGCCTTGACGAAGTCCTGCGGGACGCCGTTGCCCCACTCGTACATGTACCCTAAGTTATTCTGGGCGAACGGGTTGCCGAGTGCGGCCGCCTTCTCGTAGTACTCGCGCGCCTTGGCGAGGTCCCGCTCGACCCCGCGGCCGTACCGGTAGTCGTCGCCCAGCTTGTTGAACTGCTTGCCCTGCGCCTCCCGCTCGGCCGCGAGCCGCTCCTCGTCCGCCTTGCTCTTGGCGGGCGGGGGTGGAGCGACCGGGGCGAGAACCGGCGGCGCGGGCGGCGCCGCGGCCTTCGGCTCGGCCCGGTTGCCGCGGGACACGACGACCGCCACCCCCGCGACCGCCAGCAGCACCGCCAGCCCGGCCGCGGCCCACACCACGCGGCCGCCGGACGGCTTCGGCGCGGCGGCCGGGGGGCGCGCGGGGGCGGGGGCGAGGGCGATCTCGGTGTCGAGGTCGGCGAACGCGCCGGCGTCCGCGGCCGGGGCGGTCACGGGGGTGACGACGAGGGTCGGGGCCGCCGGGGCGAACCGGGCGGCGATCGCGCGGCAGCGGGCCGCGACCTCAGCCGCGGAGTTCGGCCGGCGACCCGGGTCTTTCGCCAACAGCTCGTGGACGAGTGCGGCGAAGTCCGGCGGGACGTGCGGGTTCAGTGCCCCGATCGCGGCCGGCTCCTCGGTCACCAGCGCCACCAGCAGCGCGACCCCGGTCGGCCCGTCGAACGGCCGGCGGCCGGTGACGAGTTGGTACAGCACCACCCCGAGGCTGAACAGGTCGGTGCGGTGATCGAGCGGCTCGCCCTTCGCCTGCTCGGGGCTCATGTACGCCGGGGTGCCGATCACCGCCCCGGTGCCGGTCAGTTCCGACGCCGCGGCGACCGGCCGGGCCAGCCCGAAGTCCAGAATCTTGGCGCGGCCGCCGGGCGCCTCCAGCCAGATGTTGGCCGGCTTGACGTCGCGGTGGACGAGACCGAGTTCGTGCGCCGCGGCCAGCCCGGCGGCCGTCTCGGCGGCGATGCGGAGGACGTGCAGCCCGTCCGGGGTGCCCCGGGTCTTGAGGAACTGGTCGAGCGTCTCGCCGCGGAGGAACGGCATGGCGATGTACGGCACCCCGTCCCGCTCGTCGGCCTCGTACACCGGCACCACGTGGTCGTGGCTGATGCGGGCCGCGGCACACGCCTCGCGGAGGAACCGGTCGCGGGCGGCCGGGTCGGCGGCGAACTCCGGCCGCATGACCTTCAGCGCGACCTCGCGGCGGAGGCGCGTGTCGATTGCCAGATACACCTCGCCCATGCCGCCGCTGCCGACGGTGCGAACGACGCGGTACGGGCCGAGCGTGCCGACCTCGCCGGGCGCGGCCGGCGGGCCGAAGTTGGTGGGGCGCGGGAGTCGGACGGCGGAGGCGCGGGTGTCGGCGGCGACGACCGACGAGTCGGCGGCCCGCGTCGCGGGCGCGGCGGGTCGGTTGTGCGGGCTGGGCATCGCCGCTCCTTCGGGGCCTTCGGGCAAGGCGAGAATCGATCGACCGTCGTAGTATCGTCGTTCGGCCGGGAGGTGCCAAGTGCATAACGCCCGTTCGGGCCGCCGCTACCGCGCGTTCAGCCGCTCCAGCGCCTTCTGCGCGTCGTCGCTGCCGTTGGCGACCGCCTTCGTGTACCACGCCCGGGCCGCGGCGAGGTCCTTCTTTACCCCGTCGCCGCGCTCGTGCAGCAGGCCGAGCCGGTACTGGGAGATCGGCTCGTCGTGCGCCGCCGCCAGCCGGTACAGCTCGGCCGCCTTGGCGTAGTCCTGCTCGACCGCGTGCCCGTAGTGGTACAGGTGGCCGAGGTTGAGCCAGCCCATGTAGTTGCCGCCGGCGGCCGCCTTCTCGAACAGCGGGCGGGCGGCCGCGTAGTCCAGCCGCACCCCGAACCCGTTGAGGTACATGTAGCCGAGGCTGTTCTGGGCGAGCGCGTCGCCGTCGTCGGCCATCTTCTCCAGCCCGGGGCGGGAGCGGGCGAACCACTCGCGGGCCGCGACCGTGTCCGACGGCCCGCCCAGCCCCATCTGGCACAGGTAGGCGTAGTTGTACTGCCCCCACGTGCTCCCCAGTTGGGCCGCCTTCAGGAACCACTCGCGGGCCTGAAAGAAGTCCTTCTTGACCCCGTTGCGGCCGTGGTGGAAGTCCACGCCGCGGCGCTGGTACTGCTCGGCGAGGGCCGCCCGCTCGGCTGCGGCGGCCTTCTCGGCCTCGGCCTTCTCGGCCTCCGTCGGCCCTTTCGGGACGACCGGCGGGACGCGCACCGGGACCGCCGTCGGCTCGGGCGCAGGGGTCGGGGCCGCGGCCCGCTGCGGCTCGCGGTCGGAGTTCCGAACGGCCAGCACGACGCCGACCGCGGCCGCGACCAGCAGCGCCGTCAGCCCGACCGCCACGAGGAGCGGCCCGCGGCCGGCGGCCGGTTGTCGCTCGGGGGCCACCGGATCAGGATCGACTTGCGTCTCGTCCAGCCCGGCGAACACGTCGGCCGGGGCCGACGCGGCGGCGCGCGACGCGGTCGCGGTGCCGGACAGCCGGTCGAGGATCACCCGGCACCGGCGCTCGACCTCCGCGGCCGACTGGACGCGGCGGTTCGCGTCCTTGGCGAGCAGTTGGTGGATGAGTGCGGCGAGGTCGCGCGGCACCTGCGGGTTCAGTTCCCCGACCGGCGTCGGCTCGTCGGTCGCCAGCGCCAGCAGGGTCTCCATCGTGTTCGACCCGCGGAACGGCCGCACCCCGGTACACAACTGGTACAGCACCACGCCGAGGCTCCACAGGTCGGTGCGGTGGTCCACCTTCTCGCCGCGGGCCTGTTCGGGGGACATGTACGCCGGGGTGCCGATCACCGCCCCGGTCTGCGTCAGCTCCGACGCCGCGGCGACCGGCCGGGCGAGGCCGAAGTCCAGAATCTTGACGCGGCCGCTCGGCGCTTCGAGCCACAGGTTCGCGGGCTTGATGTCGCGGTGGATCAGCCCCTTCTCGTGCGCCGCGGCCAGCCCGGCGGCGGTCTCGGCGGCGATGCGGAGGATGTGCAGCCCGCCGGGCGCGCCGTTCCGCTTGAGGTGCTGGTCGAGCGGTTCGCCGAGAAGAAACGGCATGGCGATGTACGGGACGCCGCGCTCGTCGGCCTCGAACACGCTGACGACGTTGTCGTGGCTGACCTTGGCGGTAGCCCGGGCCTCGCGGAGGAACCGCTCGCGGGAGGCGGCGTCGGCGGCGACCTCCGGCAGCATCACCTTGAGGGCGAGTTCGCGCTCGAGGCGGGTGTCGGTGGCGAGGTAGACGACGCCCATCCCGCCCTTGCCGAGCGGCCGGAGGACGCGGTACGGGCCGAGGGTGCCGACCTCGCCGTCGGCGGCCGGCGGGCCGAACGGCGCGGCCGCGGCAGCGCCGGGCGGGTCGGCCGGCGCGCGCCGGGTTTCGCGGCCGCCCAGGGACGCGACCGAGTCGGCGTCCGGGTGGGCGGCGGTGCGGGTGGTTCGCGGGTCGTCCCGGCTGGGCATGTGCGCTCCTGGCTCGCGACCGTGGGGCGGTTGCATTATCGCCCAACGGTCGTGCCGGGCCAAGAGGTCAGTCCAACAGCCACACGACGCGGCAGTTGGGCAGCGCCTTGGCCAGGTTCGCGGCGCCATCGGCCGTCACCCGCGACCCGGTCAGCCGCACGTCCTGCAACTGCTTGCACGCGTAGAACCCCGGCAGCGCCGCGTCGGTCACCCGGGAGTTGGCCGCGTCGAACAGCGCCAGCCGCGGGCTGCCGGCGAACGGCTCCACCCCGCGGTCGCCGACGACCGTGTTCGACACGAACAACTGCGACAGGAACGGGCTCGGCTTCAGCCGCCGCAGCCCGGCGTCGGTCACCCGCGTCTTCTTCACGTCGATGTAGTTCAGGCTCGGGCAGTTCTCGAACGCCGCCAGCCCGGCGTCGGTCACCCCGGTCCCGCCCAGCCACAGCGACGTGAGCCGCGTCATCTCCGCGAACAGCTTCAGGCCCTCGTCGCCGATCAGCCGCGCGTCGTCCAGGTCGAGAATCAGTAAGTCCTTGCAGTTCTTGAAGTGTGCCAGCCCGGCGTCGCTCACCCGGGTGCGCACCAGGTCGAGATGAACAACTCCCGTGCACTCGGCACACGCGGCCAGACCGGCGTCGGTCACCGCCGGGTTGTCCCGCAGCCACACCTTCGTTAGCGCGAACGCCTCCTTCGGCAGGTCGGCCGGGTCGCGGATGTCGGTCTGGGCGAAATTCACCTGCACCGTGCCGCCGACCGACAGCACGTACTCGGCGGCGCGGCGGTCGGGGTCGGCCGGGCGCGGCGGGGCGTCCTTCTTCCCGACCGGCGGGGGCAGTGGGGACGCCTTCGCGACCACCGGTGTGGCGACCGGCGGCCCGTCCGGCCCGTCGGCCTTCTTGTCCTTCTTGCCGCGGGTCGCGAGCGCGGCCACGATGACGGCGACCGCCAGCACCGCCACCACGCCCACCGCGACCCACACCGCGGTGTTGCTCTTCGGCTTCGGCTTGACCTTCGGCTTGGGCAGCGGGCGGGCGATCGGCCGCACCGACGGGTCGTTGGTGGTCGCGTCGATGTTGCGGAAGACGTTGATCGACTGCTCCGGGCTGGCCGGCAGGGCGGCGACCAGCGGCGCCACCGCCGGGCGGCTGACCGACGGCAGGTCGGGCATGTCGGCCCACGGCCGCTCGCCGATCGCCTGGAGCCGCTCGGCCACCTCCTCGGCGGTCCGCGGCCGGTGGTCCGGGTTCTTGCTCAGCAGTTGGTGGATGAGCCGGGCCAGCGCCGGCGGCACCTGCGGGTTGAGGGCCAGCACCTGCGGTTCCGGCTCGGTCGAGAGGGCCAGCAGCACGGCCATGACGCTGGGCCGCTCGAACGGGGTGCGGCCGGTGACCAGCCGGAAGAGGACCGCGCCGAGGGAGAACAGGTCGGTGCGGTGATCGACCTTGCCGCCGCGGGCCTGCTCGGGGCTCATGTACGCCGGGGTGCCGACCACCGCCCCGCTTTTCGTCACCTCGGTCCCGCCCTCGGCCTCGACCGGCCGGGCCAGCCCGAAGTCGAGCACCTTGACCCGGCCGCCGGGGGCTTCGAGCCACAGGTTCGCGGGCTTGATGTCGCGGTGGATCAGCCCGAGTTCGTGCGCCGCCGCCAGCCCCAGCGCGGCCTCCTGCGCGACCTTGATCGACTGCGGGACGCTCGGCAGCCCCTTCTTGCGCAGGTACTCGTCGAGCGGGTAGCCCTGGAGGAACTGCATCACCATGTACGGGACGGAGCCGAGCACGTCGGCCTCGTAGACGGTGACGACGTTGCTGTGGCTGATCTGGGCGGCGGCGCGGGCCTCGCGGAGGAACCGCTCCTGGGAGGGGGCGTCGGAGACGAACTCCGGGAGCATGACCTTGAGGGCGACGTGCCGGCTGAGCCGGGTGTCGTGGGCGAGGTAGACGATGCCCATCCCGCCCTTGCCGAGCTGCTTGAGGACGCGGTACGGGCCGAGGGTGCCGATCTCGCCGGCGGCGGCGGGCGGGCCGAACGCCGGCGCGGCCCCGGGCTTGCCGGCGGCGCCCCCGGGCGGGGCGGGGCGTGCGCCGGCCGCGGCGCGGGCGTCGGTCGGGCGCGCGGTGGTCGCGTGCGGGTCGAGCGGGTCGGGCATCGGCGCTCCTGGCGCGCGTCGGGAGTTGAGCGCTGTATTGTGCCCGACGGACGCCGGTTCGCCAAGAGGCTTCCGGCTACGGCTTCTTCGGCCCGATTTCTCCCCCATCCCACTCGATGGAACAGCCCGGCAGGGCCTTCGCCAGCTTCTCGACACCGGCCGCGGTCACCTTCGTCTTGCGCACGGACACCCGCGTCAGGTCGGTCAGCCCGGCCAGGTGCGCCAGACCGGCGTCCGTCACGCCGGTCTGGTCGGCACACAACCACCTGAGGCGCGTCAGGCCCTTCAGGTGTTCCAGGGCGGCGTCGGTAACCGGCGTGGCGGCGAGGTGCAAGTCTTCCAGCCGTGCCAGCCCGCGGAGGTGGGCGACGCCGGCGTCCGTCACCCGCGTCTGGGCCACCCACACCTTCTTCAGCCCGACCGCCCGCCCGATCCTCTCGGCGCCGGCGTCCGTGACGGCCGTGCCGCTCAGGTCAAGGTCTGTGACGGCGGGCAGCCCGACCAGCCGGTCGAGGTCGGCGTCGGCCACCCGAGCGCCCGCCTTGTTGAGGTAGAAGTGGACGGCCGCGAACGGCCCCGCCGGCAGGTCGGCCGCCGCCTCGATGGTCCGGATGTCGGCCCCCCGCTGAACCGCGACGCCGCCACCGACGCCCAGCGCCCACTCGGCCGCGGCGCGGTCGGCGTCGAGGCCGGGGATGCGGAGCACGTAAACGGTGTTGAACGCGTTGACGACGAACAGGTGCCGCCCGTCCGGGGCGAACTCCAGCTTCTGCGGCGGGGCCTTGCCGTAGGGGATAATGTGGGCCGGTATCTTCGGGTCGTCGGCGTTGCGAACGGTGATCTCGCCCTGCGCGTAGAGGGCGAAGTAGCGGCCCGACGGGTGCGCGGCCAATTGAACGGAGTTGTCTGGTGGGCCGCTCCATACCGCCTTCCAGCCACCGTCTTGGAGCCGCCACATCTGCGGAACCGCATGATCCGTCCGGATAAATCGTTCGCCGTCAGGGAACAAGCATGTGTTCGGGTGGGTCGGGCCGAGCGCCGACAGCAACTTCGGCCCCTCGGCGGTCAGGTCCCAGAAGGTCAGACCGGAGCCGTCGCTGAATCGCGCCAGTACGGTGTCGTTCCGGACGACCCGGTAGCCCAGCCAATGTCCCGGCTTGATGGGGAACGAGCCGATCTCGCGCGGCACCGGACCGGTCAAATCCCACCCGACCGCCCGCCACGGCCGGCCCTCCTGTTCCGCCTGACCCCAGTACTGGCGGCCGTCGGAGGTGAACGCCCCCTCGGCCCCCATCGCGGCCAACGAACCGACCGCGGTACCATCGACGAGCAAGTTCAGCCGCCCGTTTTCCCACACCGCCATCCGCTTAAAATCGGGCGTGTGCGCCACCAGCCCCCGGGGCAGCGCCTGCTCCGTCGGCACCGGCTTCGCGCCACTAAAGTCCCACACCTGCCGCCGGTCGTCCTCGGCGCGGCCGAGCGCGACCCGCCCGGTCGCGCCGTCGATCGCCAGTTCCGGCCCGATCGGCTCGCTCGGCTCGATCGGGTTCAATACCTTCGGCTTGTCACCCGAGACGTCAACGAAGTGGACGAACCCGCTGACGGAGAGCGCGACCAGCGTATTGCCGTCCGCGCCCGCGAACGCGACTCTTGTCGCCCCTTCTTTAGTAAGGGCAAGCGGTGCGTTCCACACAGGCTGCGGAAAAGGTTTGGTCGTGTCCCACAGGCGCAGGGCGCGATCCGAGTCCTGTGTGACGAGCCGCTTGCCGGTCGGGTCAAACGCTACCGGCCCCGCCGTACGCGCGGCGAACTCGACGTGCGTCGGCTTTTCGTCCGAGAGGTTCCAGAGGCGGAGCGCACCCGCGTGCCACGTCACCAACTTCATGCCGTCCGGGCTGATGGCGGTCAGCGTCGATTCGGTCGGCACGGCGAAAACTTCTTTCGCGCCATCCGCGGTCAAGTCGTAGACGACCACGCCTTTCGGATCGGTTCGGAACATCGCCAGCCGAGTACAGTCGCGATTGGGCGCGATCACCCGAGAACCCCAGTCCCACGGGATTTCAAGCTTCGCCAATTCCCTCGCGGGTGTTGGGGTCAGATCATAAGCGATCGCATGCCCGCTGGTCTGGGTCACCATTCGGCTGCCGTCTGGTGCGAGCCATAAACCCATTCCTTTCGATTGCGGGGGCAGACTGTTCGGCCAATCGGTCGGCGGCTTCGTCGGTTCGGTGAGGTCGAAGCGCACGTAACGATTCGGGCCGTCGTGATATGTGATCAGGTGTCGCCCATCAGGACTGAACGCGCAGTTAGAATATTCGTGCAGCGGCGGCAAGTCGAATTTGAGCGTCCGCATTTTCACATCCCAAACGCGGAGCGGGGAGAACTCGCCGCCGGTGACGACCGTCGCGCCGTCGGGGCTGACCGCGAACCCGCGCGCCCACCTGAGTGGGCCATATGTCCGCGGGGAGTGGGTGCCGGCGACCGCGACCAGTTCCTTCGGCTGCCAGTCGAACCGCTCCTCCTTGGGAATGGCCGCCGGGTCGAGCTTGTCGAACTGCGACTGCCCGACCGGCACCGGGGCCGGCGGCTTCCACGGCTTCGGCGGCCGCAATGCCGGCTGCGGCTCGTCCTTCTTCGGTTCGGCCGGGTTGTCAGGCTCCTTCTTCGGCGGCGCGCCTAACTGTCGCCCGCCCGGCCCCGGAACCGGCGGAGTCCCTTCCGCGACCGCCGGAACCGGCTGTGGCTTCTTGGTGAGCTGTGGTAGGGCCACCGCGACCACCGCGAGCGCCAGCAGCACCGCCCCGCCCGCCGCCAGTAGCACGCCCCGACCGCCCTTCCGCGGCGGCGCGGGCGGGTCGGCCAACTCGGTCGCGTCGGACTCGTCGTCCTCGTCCACGAGGTTGGCGAACGCGCTCTCCGGCTGCGCGGTAACGCTCATCGGGGTTGGCAGCGGGATCGCGACCACCGCCGGCTGCGCCGCCGACACCGCCGACAGCCCTGCCCCCGGCGGGAGCGTGCCGTCGAGGATCATCCGCAGCCACTCGGCCACCTCCGCGGCCGTCTGCGGGCGGTGCGCCGGGTTCTTCGCCAGCAGCGCGTGAATGAGTTGCGCCAGCGGCTCGGGCACCTGCGGGTTGAGGGCGCGGACCGGCGTCGGCTCGTCGGTCAGCAGCGCCGCCAGCACCGCCAGCGTGTGCTCGCCGGCGAACGGGTTCCGCCCGGCGCACAGCCGGTACAGGACCGCGCCGAGGCTGAACAGGTCGGTCCGGTGATCGACCCGCAGCCCGCGGGCCTGTTCCGGGCTCATGTACGCCGGGGTGCCGACCACCGCACCGCTCTTGGTCAGCTCCGAGTCGGTGCCGACCGGCCGGGCCAGCCCGAAGTCGAGCACTTTCACCCGCCCGTGTGGGGATTCAAGCCACAGGTTCGCGGGCTTGATGTCGCGGTGGATCAGCCCCTGCTCGTGTGCCGCCGCCAGCCCCAGCGCCGCCTCCCGGCCGATGCGGACGACGTGCCCGAGCGGCAGCAACCTTTTCTGCTTCAGGTACTGGTCGAGCGGGTAGCCCTGCAAAAGTTGCATGGCGATGTACGGGACGCCGTCCCGCTCGTCGGCCTCGAACACAGTGACGACGTGGTCATGGCCGATGAGTGCCGCCGCCTTCGCCTCGCGCAGGAACCGCCCCTTCGACTCGGGATCGGCGGCGAACTCGGGCAGCATCACCTTCAGCGCCACCCGGCGGCCGAGGCGCGTGTCGATGGCGACGTACACCGCCCCCATGCCGCCCCGGCCGAGTTCCTTGAGCACGCGGTATGGGCCGAGGGTGCCGACCTCGCCGGCGGCCGACGGCGGGCCGAACTTCGGCGCGGACCCGGACCGCGGAGCGGCCGACGCGGTGTCGTCGGCACTGCTGGCGGCGCTGGCGCTCAGGTCGGCCGGGGACGCGACCGTCCGGTTCGGCTCAGCAGGGTTGGGCATACGCGCTCCGGTCCCGGTTTGAATCTCGTCTCATTTTGCCCGCTTCGCGTTTCTGCGGCAAGCACCTTTCGCCGGCCGCGGGCGTTGCTAGAATGGTCCCGCCAACGTCCCGCAACACCACTCACAGGAGCACAGCCGTGCCCAGCCCCACCGCGGACATCGGTCTGATCGGCCTCGCCGTCATGGGCGAGAACCTCGTCCTCAACATGGAGTCGCACGGGTTCACCTGCGCCGTCTACAACCGCGACACCAGCAAGGTCGAGGCGTTCGTCAACGGCCGCGGCGCGGGTAAGAAGTTCGTCGGGGCCAAAGACCTCAAGGACTTCGTCGCCAGCATCAAGCGGCCCCGCAAGATCATGATGATGGTCAAGGCCGGCAAGCCGGTGGACGACGTCATCGACCAGGTCGCCCCGCTGCTCGAGGAGGGCGACATCCTGATCGACGGCGGCAACACCCACTTCCCGGACACCAGCCGCCGGATGCACGCGCTGGCCGCCAAGGGGCTGCGGTTCGTCGGCAGCGGGGTGAGCGGCGGCGAGGAGGGCGCGCTGAAGGGGCCGAGCATCATGCCCGGCGGCGACGCCAGCGCGTGGCCCGAGGTGAAGCCGATCTTCCAGGCCATCGCCGCGAAGGTGAAGGACACCGACGGCAGCGAGGCGGCGTGCTGCGACTGGGTCGGGCCGGAGGGCAGCGGGCACTTCACCAAGATGGTCCACAACGGCATCGAGTACGGCGACATGCAGCTCATCTGCGAGTCGTACAACCTGCTCCGCGACCTCGCCGGCATGTCCCCGGCCGAGATGAGCGGCACCTTCGCCAAGTGGAACAAGGGCGTCCTCGACAGCTATCTGATCGAGATCACCGCGGACATCCTGGCGTACACCGACCCGGAGACCGGCAAGCCGATGGTCGATCAGATCCTCGACACCGCCGGGCAGAAGGGCACCGGCAAGTGGACGGTGGACGCGGCCACCGACAACGGCGTGCCGCTCACCCTGGTGGCGGAAGCGGTGTTCAGCCGGTGCCTGTCGGCCCAGAAGGACGAGCGGGTCGCGGCGAGCAAGGTGCTGGCCGGCCCGACCGTCACCCCGGTGACCGACAAGGCGCAGTTCATCGCCGACGTCGAGATGGCGATGTACGCGGCCAAGATCGTCAGCTACGCCCAGGGGTACGCGCTGATGGCGGCCCAGGCGAAGGCCAGCGGGTGGGAGCTGAACAACGGCGGCATCGCGCTGATGTGGCGCGGCGGGTGCATTATCCGCAGCGCGTTCCTCGGCAAGATCAAGGAGGCGTTCGACAAGAACCCGAAGCTGGTCAACCTGATGGTGGACCCGTACTTCGCGGCCGAGCTGGGCAAGGCCCAGGCGGGCTGGCGGCGGGCGGTCGCGACCGCCGCGGCCAACGGCATCCCGCTGCCGACCATCTCCAGCGCGCTGGCCTACTACGACGGGTACCGCACCGCCCGCCTGCCGGCCAACCTGCTGCAGGCCCAGCGGGACTTCTTCGGCGCGCACACCTACGAGCGGCTGGACAAGCCCCGCGGCCAGTTCTTCCACACCAACTGGACCGGCCGCGGCGGCAACACCACCAGTAACTCGTACAACGTGTGACCCCTTGAAGACCCACCCCCCAACCCCCTCCCTGCAGGGAGGGGGAGCAATCCCTTCGCGCATCGTTGCCGTGATCGACGCGCGAGGGTCCTTCAGCCCCCTCCCTGCAGGGAGGGGGTTGGGGGGTGGGTTCTTCGCCCTCGTGCTCCTCATCGCCTGCGCCGCGCCCGCGGCGGCGCAGCCCCGCTACAAACTCGAAGCCGCTGACGTCCAGACCGTCAGCGCCGCCATCAGCTACGAACTCCGCACCACCACCTTCGCCGCGACCCGGTGGCAGGTGTTCCTGCCCGAGCCGCCGGAACTGCCCTCGCAGACGAAGGTGAAAGCCACCTTCCCGCCGAACGCCAAGCCGGCCACCGACCGCAGCCCGATCGCCCGCAAGTTACGCTTTCTGGACGTTCCCGTTGCCAACCCGAAGGCCGGCAGCGGCCTCACCGTCAAGTTCGAGGTCGAAGCGACCCTCCGCTCCCGCCGGATGGTCGAACTGACGGCCGACGAGAAGCCGCCGGCCGTCGCGGCGCCGACCGCGGCCGAGCGGAAGTGTTACGTCAGCCCTTCGACGCGCGTCGATCACACCGCCAAGGCGTTCCGCGACTGGCTGACCGCCAAGAAGCTGATTCGCGGCAAGGGCGAGGGCGAACTCGACTTCGCCGCCCGCGTGCTGGAAGTGATCCGCGCCGACTACACCTACTTCTACGACCCGGACGAGGACAAGCGAGCGTCGGTGACGTGCCGGCGGACCAAGACCGACTGCGGCGGGATGGCGTACCTGTTCCTCGCCGCCATGCGGGCCAACGACGTGCCGGCGCGGATGCTGGTCGGGCGGCTCGCACTCCCGCGCGAGCCGAACGCCACCCGCTACGACCTCGGCTACGACCGGCCGCACGTCCGGGCCGAGTTCTACGTCGCCGACGTCGGCTGGGTGCCGATCGACCCGCAGCAGGCCAACACCGCCAGGCAAACGCCGCTCTCCCAACTGATCGGCCGCGACGACGGCGACCTGCTCGTGCTGCACATCGACTCCGAACTCCAACTGCCGTACCCGGACCGCGTGCGAGAGGCGACGCTGCTCCAGACGAACCCCGACTTCTTCGCACAGGGCCGCGGCCAGTTCGACGTCACGTTCGGCCCGACCGGGTGGGAGCTGAAGGCGACACTCATCAAGAAATGACGCACCCGCCGCTCGAGACCGACCGCCTGTTGCTCCGCCACATCGCGGACACCGACGAGGACGCCGCGCGCGTGTTCGAACTCGACTCCGACCCCGAGGTGATGCGGTACATCGGGCCGCGCCCGGTGCTCACCGCCGAAGCCTACCGCGAGCGCATCCGCACCACCTGGCTGCCGCAATGCACGTCCGCGACCCGCGGCGTGTTCGCGGTGTTCGAGAGGGAGGGCGGGGCGTTCGTCGGGTGGGTGTTCGTGCGGCCCGCGCCGCTGCACCGGTTCGCCACAGAGATCGGCTGGAGCGACCCGGCGGAGATGGAGTTGGGCTACCGCTACCGCCGGGCCGCGTGGGGCCGCGGGTACGCGACCGAGGCGGCCCGGCCGCTGGTGGCGGCGGCGCTGGCCGACCCGCACGTGTCCGCGGTGGTCGCCACGGCACTCGTCACCAACCGCGGCTCGTGGCGGGTCATGCAGAAGCTCGGCATGCGGCACGTCCGCGACGTCAACCTCGCCGGCTACGCCGACCCGCTGGTGATTTATGCGATTTCGAGCCGCCCGGCGTGAGCCGGGGCCGCGGTCACTCGTTCTCGGCGTCGAACTTGTCGTTCAGTTGGCGGAGCAATTCGCTGGTGACGTCGGCCACCGGATCGACGTAGAACGGCTGGGCGGCCGGCGGCTTCAGCTTGAGTTCCTTGACGTACGGGTTCTCGGCCTCTTCCGGGGTGACGGCGTCGGGATACGCCAGCACCGCGGTCAGGTTGTGCTCGCGGGCGATCCCGACCACCGCCGCCCGGATCTCGTCGTACAGTTCCGCGATGATGATGCTCGCCCGGCCGTTGAGGATCTTGTTGATCTCGCGGTCGGCGTCCTCGATCTGTCGCGCGACGGTGAGCAGGTCTTCGGCCAGCGCGTCCCGCTTCTTCGGGTTGGCCTCCTTGGCGATGGCCGCCTGGAGGGCGGCGTGCATGTGCCGCATGCCCGTGATGTTGGCGGCCATGCGGTCGCGGCGGGCGTTCAGCCGGGCGACGGCGGTCTTGGCCCGCTTCGACTCGCGCATGACCCGGGCGATGTTGAAGTACCCGGTCTTCTGCCCGATCACGACCAGTTGCTTGGGGTCGTCGGCCTTCGGACCGGCCGGCGGCGTGGGCACCGCGGCCCCGGTGACGAACGCCGCCCCGACCGCCGCGACCGCGACCGCGGCCCACACGTTCCGTCGCATCATCGAACGCCCCTCGGTAAAGCAACCCCGGGGGCACGCTACCCGCGGCCGGCGGCATGAGACAAGCCCAACCGGCCGCTCGCGGCGTCAGGGTTTCGGCGCCGGGACGGGCGGGAGCGGGACCGGAACGCCGGGCGGCGGGGCCGGCATTTCCAGCTTCGACACGTCCACCGGCTTCTTCGTCTCCGCGTCGATGGCCGGGTGCCGGTCGTTGAGCGTCTTGATGAGCCGGGCGGTCAGATCGACGTCCGCGGCGATGTAGAACGGCTGGGCGGCCGGCGGCTTCAGCTTGAGTTCCTTGACGTACGGGCTTTTCAGCTCCTCCGCGGTGACCGCGTCCGGGTGCGCGAACACGAGCTTGAACCCGTCCTGCTTGGCGGTCTCGTCCACGACCTCTTTGATCTTGTCGTACAGGTCGGCGATGATCGCGCTGGCGTCGTCGTTGAGTTGCTTGTTGATCCTGCGGTCCGCGTCCTCGATCTTGCGGGCCAGGGCCATCATCTTTTGAGACACCTTCTCGACCTGCGACTCCTTCTGCCCTCCGACACTCACCTCCTGCTGAAGCTCGATGTACTCCTTTCGCCAGCCGAGCATGTCCTTCGACAGCGTTTCGCGCTTCTTGTTGAGTAGCCACACCTGGTATTTGGCCTGGTGGAAGTCGCGCATGACCGCGGCGACGTTGAACACCGCGACCGTGCCGGCGGGCTTCTCAGCGGCCGGCGGCTTGGCCCCGGACACGAACGCCGCCGTCACCGCGACCACCGCTCCGACCGCCAGGGCGTATTTGCGCCTCATCGCCGTACCTCCGTGGGACGAACCGTGCGGAGGCTACTCCCAAACGGAAACGCACGACAAGCCGAACCCTTCCGAGCCGCTCGTGGGGCTGCGAGCGGCTCGGAGGTCGGGCGTCACTCGGCTTTCGCGGTCGCGGCGAAGTCGCGCAGCGCCGCCTCCTTCTTGACCGCCTCCTGCCGCAGCTCGCGCACCCGTGCCTGCCGCTTCTCGATCTCCGTTTCTTGCTCATCAAACTTCTTGACGTACCGCTTGAACGCGTCCGACTCCTTCGGCGTCCGCTCGATGTTCTTGCGAATCCGCTCCTGGTCGTCGGCGATTTCCTTGAGCGCCGCCTGCTCGTCGGCCAGCGACTTCTGCGCCGCGTCGATCCCGTCGCGGAGCGCGATCAGTTGCTTGAACACGTCGCGCACCGCCGGCTTCGCCTCAGTCAGGTTGGCGAAGTAGTCCAGCCCGCTGCGGCTCGCGTTGATCAGCGGTACCGTTTCCGCGTTGGTACTCTCTTCCGCCACGTCGAGCGTCGCCAGCGCCCCGGACTTCACCGCCAATTCGAACCGGTAGAAGCTGCGGGTGCGGTCGTCCGGCTTCGCGGGTGCGACCAGCTTCCACTCCGGGACGATCGGGTGTTCGACGATCACCGCCCGGTCGACCGGGTTGCGGTTGCGGACCTCGTACTTGGTGTCCCGCCGCTGGGCGAACTTCGACGTCACCTGCCCGCCGGCCACGCTCACCGACAGCAGCGTCCGCTTCGGCTCGGCCGGCCGGGCCACCACCTCCGTGCCCAGGTCGATCGCGTAGCTGACCAGCCGCGTCTCGTTCGGCTTGACGTCCGGCAAGCGGGCGTCGCCGGCGAACGTGCCGCCGTCGTACACTGCCACCGGCCCCTGCGCCAGATGCAGCTTCGTCTTGTTGACGAGCTTCAGGCCGAGCAGCGGGTGCTTAGCGAGCGTCTCGGCATTGAAGATGCTCACCCGCGACCCCTCGACCGGGGCGTCCACCAGCGGCAGCAGCGCCGACTTCTGCCGCGCGAGCGTGACCGGGTGCTCGATGGCGTACTCGAACATGTCGCCGAGCTTGCCGTCGGCGGCCGCCAGCGCCCCGGCCTGCTTGTCGAGCGGGTCGCGGACGGTCGGCGGCTTCTCGGTCTCGCTCGGCGTCGGGTTGCCGCGGACGCGGTTGACGTACTCCGAGTAGCTCAGCCGGTCGCCGTACAGGTTGCGCAGGCTCGGCCGCGGCACCCGCGGCAGGTACGCGCCGTAGCCCCCACCCTGGAAGCCGCCGAACTGCCCGCCCTGGAGGCCGAAGTTCCCGCCGAGTTGGTTCGCGCCCTGATTCCCCCCGAACTGGGCGAGACCCTGGGCACCGCCGCCGACCCCCTGCGCGCCGAACGCCCCGCCGGCATTCAGCGGGTTGTTGCCGAACTGACCGCCGCCGAACTGGCCGCCGCCGAACTGGCCGCCGAGGAAGTTCGCGCCGCCCATCGCCACCCCCATGTTGGCGGTCGGGGTCAGCCCGCCCTGGTACATCGGCGGGCGGAGCGACGCGAACAGGTCCGGCTCGACCATGGGGCGCGGCACGAACAGCGGGTCGTACAGGTCCATCTGGAACGTCAGCGGCCGCCCGGCGACCAGCCCGACCTTCACGTCCGTCCAGTCTTCGTCGGTCGTGTTCTCGACCGTCGCCCACCCCTGAATGCGGGCCGCGCCCTTTTCATCGACCGTGAGCCGGTAGCTCGGCTTCCACAGCGGCGCTTCGGACACGTACCCGACCGCGACCTTCCGCTTGCCCACCCCGGTGAACACCACCGACACCGCCTTCTTGTTGTCGCCGCGGGCGGTCGCGAGCATCTCCAACGCCTTCTTGAACTCGGCCTGGAGTTCGGCGCGGACGAACTTGATCTTCTTGAGCTGCTTCAGCTCGACGGTCTGCAGCCCGTCGTCGGTGAGCAGGTTGAGCAGTTCGCCGGGATCGACCCCCGTCGGCGGGACCGGTTGCCGCTCGACGCTGACGATCTGCCCGACGGTCGGCACCCCGGTCTTGTCGGTCACCTCGACCTTCTCGCCCCGCACCTGGTGCATCAACTGCCCCATCGTCGGGTTCTCGGTGACATCGACCGCGAACCCCTTGAGGGTGAAGTCGAGCGGCATGCGGTTGTCGTAGGTGACGGCCCGGGCCTTGCCGCCGTCCTTGTCGGTGAGGACGAGCGTCTTGAGCAGGTCGTTGACGTCGGCCTCGTCGAACCGGAGGTCGAGCCGGGCGTCGCCGGTGACGTCGCCCTCGCGGTGGAAGTGCGCGACGCCGGCGTTGAACAGGGTGACCCGGGTGACCGGCAGGCGGACGGGCGGCGGCAGCTTCGGGTCGCCCGCGGGTTGTTTCGGCAGGGCGGGCAAGGCCGCCTTCGGCCCGGGCTGGCCGTCGCCGCGCGCGAGCGGGCCGAGCGGGAGTAGGCCGAACGTCGCGACGACGGCCGGCAACAGGTGAGCGGGGCGCAACATGCGGGTTACCTGCGAGTAAGGGAGACGACGAGCCGGACGTGAGCGTCAACGCCGTCAGAGTGCGGACGTTGGCACGGCCGCGAGAAAAGTGGATGAGGACTGCCGCGCCGAGCGCGGCCGGCAGAAGGGACGTGCGAGCAACGCCGACTCGCGCCGGAATGCTCATTCGGAATCGCGACGGGAGCGGCCTCTCACCCGGCCGGCCGAAGAGGAGAAGACCCGCGGCGCGGCCGAGGCCCGCGCCCCGCTCGAGCGGGAGGCCCGGGCACCGCGGAAGCGCCGCCGGGTGCGATCGGCCCATGAGCGGCGGGAGGCGGTATGATACGCATCGCAGGACATAACTTCCGTCGTCTCTTGTGGCACAGGCTTTCCAGCCTGTGCCCGCTGAGCGACCGGGGGCACAGGCTTTCCAGCCTGTGCCACGAACACCCGGAAGTTATTTCCTGCGATGCGTCTGACGCCGAAGTTACGGCTTCTGCATGGGCACCGGGGCGGCCGGGACGCCCCCGGCCTGGTTGATGATCTGGTTCACGCCCTCGCGGAACTCGGCGGCGCTCGGCGGCCCCTTCAGCAACAGGTTCGGGGCCGCGGCCGTCTTCAGCTCCTGGAAGAACTTCGGAATCTCGGCCGCCAGCCGCTTCTCGAACAGCTCGCGGGTCAGCGCGCCCTTCATCTTGTCGTCCAGGGTGACGCCGGCGTCCGGCGGGACGATCGCCACGCACTTCACGCACATCAGCCCACTCGGCACCTGGATGATGCCGCTGATCTCACCCACCTTCAGCTTGTACAGTTCCAGAACGACGGTCGCGTCCTGCCCTTCCGGGTGCCGGCCGACCGGCTTGACCAGCCCGCTCGCGGCCGCGATGTTCGGGTCGGCGTTCTGCCGGGCCACGCTGTCGAACTCGGCGTCCCCCTTGCGGGCCTCGGCCCACTGCGTCTGAGCCACCTTCACGTCGTTCGCGTTCCAGGTGAGGATTTTCGCCTGCCGCCGCTCGCCGTGCCGGTTCTCGAACTCCTTCTGGATGTCCTCGTCGGCCACCTTCACCCGGTCGCGGCACATCTTGGTCAGCAGCAGCTTCGGCTTGACCACGTCCTCGACCCACTCGTACAGGGTCTTGTTGTACCGCGGCAGGACGTGCTTCTCGAAGTCCTTGATGTTGATGCCCAGCCCGCGGAGGTCTTCCTCCAGCCCGGCCTTGACCTCGACCACGGTGACGGTGACGCCCCGCCGGGCGGCTTCGGTCTCGATGATCTTCTTGTTGGCGAGCAGTTCGAGCTTCTCATGCCCGCCGCGGGCGATGAGGAAGTCGCCGAGTTCCTCTCGCGTGATCGGGATGTTGCCGTAGATGTAGCCGACGACGCGGCGGTCCGGCTCGGGCAGCGGGGCGGCCTTCGGCGGGGTGCCGGTCGGTGCCATGCCCGACGGCAGCATGCCCGGCGGCGGGGCCGGCGGCGTGCCCGGCAGCCCCGGCGGCGGGGTCGGCTGCGGCTGCGCGGCCAGCCGGTCGGCGGTCACCCCGAACGCGTACCCGGCCGCGGCCACGCCGGCGAACGCCAGCCCGCGCCCCAATCGGCCCCTGATCGCCATGCCTGTTCCCTCCGATGTTCGCTTACGGCGGCCCGGGATATAGCCGCCGCGGCCACGCCCGCAAGCCGACTTGAGGAATTTTGACTTTTTTGCGATTTCCCGGTTGACCGGGTGTGAACTATCGCCCACTATTGTATACGGGTGTTCTAATTGGGCGGCGGCGGGCGTCCGTGCCTATGCTGAACCCACTCCGCGGCGCGAGGGCGAAATCATGTTGTGGCCGATCCGGTGGGCGGCGTGGCTGGTGCTACGAACCCTCCTGTCCCTGCGCTACCGGCTACGGGTGGTCGGGGCGGACGCGGCGCGCGCGCGGCCTGGGCCGTACCTCATCATGCCCAACCACCCGGCGTTCACCGACCCGCCGAACCTGCTGGTCCGGCTGTGGCCGCTGTTCCGGATGCGGCCGCTGCTGCTGGAGACCAACTTCCGCAGCCCGCTGTTCGCGCCGCTCGCGTGGCTGCTCCGCGGCATCAAGATGCCGGACATCGTCAAGGCCAGCGCCGAGGACAAGCGGCGGGCCGAGGCGGCCGTCGGCGCGGTGATCGCGGCGCTGCGGGGCGGTGAGAACGTGATCCTGTGGCCGAGCGGGCGGCTGTCGCGCGACGGCGCGGAGCGCCTGGGCGGGGCGCGGACGGCCGCCGACGTGCTGGCCGCGGTGCCGAACTGCACGGTCGTGCTGGCCCGCACCCGCGGGCTGTACGGCAGCATGTTCAGTTGGGCCGACGGGCCGCCGTCGCTCATGGGCCTGTTCGCGAAGGGGCTGGCGCTGTGGGTCGCGAACCTGTTCGTACTCGCCCCGCGCCGCACGGTCACGGTGACGCTCGAAGCGTTCACCCCCGACCGGCGACCGCCGGCGACGCGCGAGGCCGTGAACAAGTGGCTGGAGGCGTGGTACAACGCCGACACCCCGCGCGAGGAGCCGACGTTCGTGCCGCGTCACTTCGTGCTGGGCGAGCGGGCGCACACGTACCCGCCGCCGGTCGCCGAGGGCGCGACGTTCGACCTGTCGAAGGTCAAGGCGGAGACGAAAGCGGCCGTCGCGCAGATCATCGAGGAGAAGCTCAAGCGGCCGCTCGCGCCGGGCGAGGACGCGGCCGAGACGACGTTCCTCCAACTCGGCATGGACAGCCTCGACGCGATGGACGTGTCGCTCGCCGTCGAGCAGCGGTTCGGGTTCGGCAGCGACGCCGTCCCGACGACCGTCGGCGCGCTGTGGGCGATCGCCGAGGGCGTCGCGCAGACCGCGCCGCCCAAGCCGCCGCCGGCGGGGTGGTTCGACAAGGCGCCCGATAACACGCCGCTCTCCATTCCAGGTGAAACCGTCGGCGCCGCGTTCCTGACGCAAGCGTTCGCGCGGCGGAAGCAGGTGATCGCGGCCGACGACCTCGCCGGCGGCGTCACCTACGAGCGCATGACGGTCGGCGCGTGGGTGATGGCGTCGCAGTTCCGCGCGATCGCCGCCCCGAACGTCGGGCTGATGCTGCCGGCGTCGGTGGCGTGCGACCTGGCGTTCTTGGGCCTGCACCTGGCCGGCAAGCTGCCGGTGGTGCTGAACTGGACGACCGGCCCGGGCAACCTCGCGCACGCGGTCAAACTGATGGGCTTAACGCACGTCATCACATCGAAGGCGTTCGTCGATCGCGTTCGGATCGAAGTGCCCGGCGTGCAGTTCCTCTTTCTGGAGGACGTCCGCGGGCGGATCGGCAAGCTGGGGCTGCTGAGACGGCTGCTCGCCGTCCGGCTGTTCGGCGGGCGGACGAAGGCGGCGCTGCTGACGGGCGCGGAGGCCGACCCGCACAAGCCGGCGGTGGTGCTGTTCACCAGCGGCAGCGAGAAGGCGCCCAAGGCGGTGCCGCTGACGCACGCCAACATCATCAGCGACCAGCGGGGCGCGCTCGAGGCGCTGAAGGTGACGCGGGACAACTCGGCGCTCGGGTTCCTGCCGATGTTCCACAGCTTCGGGCTGACGGTGACCGGGCTGATGCCGCTGTTCACCGGGGTGCGGGTGGTTCACCACCCCGACCCAACCGACGCCGGCGCGCTGGCGCGCAAGATCGCGACCTACAAGCCGACGCTGGCGGCCGGCACCCCGACGTTCATCAGCTACATCCTCGAGCGCGCGAAGCCGGGCGACCTCGACTCGCTGCGGCTGATCGTGGTCGGCGCGGAGAAGGCGCCGCAATCGCTGTTCGACAAGGCGCAGCGGCTGGCCCCCAACGCCGAGGTGCTCGAGGGCTACGGGATCACCGAGTGCTCGCCGGTGGTGTCGGTGAACCGGCCCGGGGCGGCGCGCCCGGGCACGATCGGCCAGCCGCTGCCGGGCGTCGCCGTGTGCGTGACGGACCTGGAGACGAAGCAGCCGCTCCCACAAGGCCAGATGGGGATGCTGCACGTCGCCGGGCCGACGGTGTTCCCCGGCTACGTCGGCTCCGACGCCCCGCCGCCGTTCGAGGAGATAGACGGCAAGCGGTGGTACGTGACGGGCGACCTCGCGGCGCTGGACGAGGCCGGAGCGATCGTGTTCCACGGCCGCATGAAGCGCTTCCTGAAGGCCGGCGGCGAGATGATCTCGCTCCCGGCACTGGAGGCCCCGTTCGCGCACAAGTTCCCGCCGACGGACACCGGGCCGCGGGTCGCGGTCGAGGGGGTCGAAACCCCGGACGGTCGCCGCATCGTGCTGTTCACGACCGAGCCGATTTCGCTGCGCGAGGCGAACGCGCTGCTGCAAGCGGAGGGGATGCGCGGGGTGATGCGGCTGGACGACGTGCGGCAGGTCGAGGCGATCCCGACGCTCGGCACCGGGAAGACGGACTACAAGGTGCTGCGGGCGAGGATCACCGAGGGGACGTGACCCGCACTCGCTTGTGGCACAGGCTTTCCAGCCTGTGCGCCCTCAAGCTCAGCGGGCACAGGCTTTCTCGCCTGTGCCACAAGACATCTGGCCCGGCGGGCATTTTCCGGGGATGCGGACGAGTCCCGACGTCGTCCGCCCCGGTGTCGCGTCCGTCACTTCGCGAGTTCGTGGACCGTGTTGTGGATCGTGCCGGTCACGGCGCGGCCGTCGGCCCCGCTCAGCCGGTACTTGATCTCCATGCACCACGTCGGCGCGAGGTCCGGCACGTCGAGCCGCACCGTCTTGCCGTCGGCGCTCAGCGTCGCCTTCGCGACCGCCAGCGGCCGTTCGTCGATGTGTTTGGAGCCGTAGTTCTGGGTGCGCTTGAGGCCCCACACCTTCAGCTCGAAGCTCTTGGCGTCGAGCGCCTTCGCGTCGAGCGCGTCGGTGAAGGTGAGTTCGAGCGCGCCGGCCTTCGCCCTCAGCGCGACGGGCAGGTCCGCGGGCCGACCGGTGTACCGCACGCGGTAGAAGCCGCCGGGCGCGAGCTGGTTCCCGGCCCACGCGTACATCCCGCACGCGTACAGCGCGCCGTCGGTCGGGTGGAACCGCGGGCGCATCACGCCGGTTGGGAACTTCGGAATCGGAAGGGCGCACATGCCGCCCTGCGCCTGCCCGTTCACGGTCTCGTGCGGGACGACGAAGATCTGGCCCATCCCGTAGGAGGTGTTGAGCAGCGAGCCGGCGAGCGGCCCCCACGTCTTCTCCGGCACCCAGACCAGCTCCGCGGGCGAGCGGTCGAAGGCGTTGGTGATCCAGCACAGCGGCGGCTTCATCGCCGCGTCGCTCGTGTCGGTGACGTCGGTGTAGCCCCACAGGTTGCCGTAGAACCCGCCCTTTTCGACCTTGTTGATGCGGTTCTTCGGCGTCCAGAAGCCCTCCTGGTCCGTCACGAAGAAGGTGCCGTCGGGGTTCAGGCACACGCCGTTGGCCGCGCGGAACCCGGTGGCGAGGATTTCGGTCCTGGTGCCGTCCTTCGACACCTTCAGCAGTGTGCCGTGGTGCGGGACGAGGGCCGGGAGCGCGTGCCGGCCGCTCTTGGCGTAGTAGAAGTTGCCCTCGGCGTCGGTCTGCAGCCCCATCGCGAACTCGTGGAAGTGCTCGGTCACTTGGTGGTCGCTGTTGAAGCACTCGTAGAAGTCGGTTTCGCCGTCGCCGTTGAGGTCGTGGAGTTTCACGATCTGGTCGCGGCAGCACACGAACACGGAGCCGTTATGCACCTTCAAGCCGAGCGGTTGGAACAGCCCGGACGCGATCCGCTGCCACGCCAGTCCGGTCAGAGGTTTGTCCAAGCCGCTGACGAGCCACACGTCGCCGTCCCACGAGCAGACGGCCATCTTCCTGCCGCCGTCGAGGAAGTCGAACCCGGTGAGGCGCATCTGCGCGTTCCACGGGTTGCGGTCCGGCAGCGCGAACGTATCGACCGCGAACGGGCCGTCGGCCTTGCCCGGCGTGACGCCGGCGTTCAGCACCTCCGGCCACCGCTTCGGGCCGCCGGTCGTGAGCGGTGCAAGCGCGCGCGGCGCGGGGGTGGCCTTCGCGAGCGCGGCGAGGTCGGTGCCGGGCTTCGCCAAGAGCACCTTCACGCGCGTCGGGGTCGCGCCCGCGGGCACCGCCAGCACGTGAAAGCCGTCCTTCACGGCGAGCGACACCTTGTTGTCACCGACCACCGCAACCGCCGCGCCTTCGGGCGCGACGCGCGCGAGCAGGTCGCGCGACGACTTCCCGATTTCGAGCGTGCGCGTGAAGGCTTGGCCTTCCGCGCCTTCGAGTTCAAGAACCCGAGCGTCGCCGACGGTGTAGGCGATCACGGTCTGGTCGCCGTAGGCGTAGGTGCCCTTGAACTGCGCCCACTCGCGCGGGAGCGGGCCGTAGGGCCGCTTGTCGCGCCCCAGCGGCCGCGGGTCGTCGAAGCTGCCGGTTTTGGGGTTCGCCCACCCCGGCCCGACCGGGTTCGCGACGTGAACGGCGCCCGCGAGCTTCGGGTGAATCTGGTGCTGCCCGTTGAAGTGGATGCCCTTCCAGTCGATGAAGCCGTTCGCTTGAGCGGGGGAACCCCCCGCGGGTTCCCCCGAACCCCCTCCTGCATTCCAAGCCGCTGCGAAGCGAAGGGTGTCGTGCTCGAAGAGCGCCCAACTCTTGCCGCGCGAGACGCCGCCCGCGCCGGCGTCGAGGCGGACCGCGATGCCCTTGTACGCGATATTCCCGGCGCTCACTTCGTAGGTGTTCGTGAGCGCCGGGCCGTAGTCCATCGCCGTCCACGGTTCGACGCCCGCCGGGGCCGGGCCGAACTCGCCCTTCTTGCCCGCCGGCAGCTTCGCGAGGTACGCGTCGTCGCTCTTCGCGTATTGGGTCGGGTTGTGCGGCTTGAGGTACGTCTCGCGCAGGTAGTGGATCACGTCGTACTTCTGCCGCGGCACCATCCACGTCTGCGGGGCCATCTGGTTGTAGCCGCGGGTGAGCGTCTGGTAGAGGCTGAACGGGTCGCTGCCGTTCTTGAAGGTGTGCTCGTGGAACTTCGGCGAGGTCGGCAGCGACCCGGGCTGGTCCTTCGTGCCGTGGCAGTTGGCGCACACCCGCAGGTAGATCGCCTCCCCGCGCTGAAGCGCCTTCGCGTCGAGGGCGCGGATGAGGCCGGCGTGGTCGATGTCCTTCTCGTACTCGGCCGGGGCGAACGCGGTGACGGCGGGGCGCAGTTCGCGCGCCCGCGCCGGCCCGCCCTCGGCGATTTCGATGAGGTACTTCGCCAGGTCGAGGAACTGCTGTCGGTCCGAGAGCGCGTTCAACAGGCCGTCCGGCATGAGCGATTGCGTGCCGACCTTGCGCGACTCGATCTCGTCCGCGGGGATCGTGACCCGCTTCCCGCCGGCCGGGTCGAGCAGCGTGACCGCGCCGTTCTTCTCCTCAACCAGGAGGCCGGTGACCGTGCGCGCGTCCGCGGTGCGCACGACGACCGGCTCGTAGCCCTTGCGGATCACCTTCGACGGGGCGAGCACCGACTCGATGAGGTGTTCCGCGGTGGTGCCCTTGTCCGGCTTCGACAGGTCCGGGCCGAACTGCGTGCCGGTCTCGGCGTCGTGGCACTTGGCGCACGAGAGGAACGGCTGGAAGAACAGCACCGCCCCGCGCGACGCGTCGCCGCGCTCGCGGGCGGCCTTCGCCAGGTCCGCGACCGGCTCCTTCAGCAGTTGCTGGGCGAGGCCCGGCGGCGCGGGCGGCACTTCGGCTTTGGGCGCGGGCGGCACGCCCCACAGCCGGCCGAGCAGCACGACCATGTCTGGGTCGTGCTTCTTCAGGTCGTCGCGGGTGAACGGGAAGAAGTCGTTGCGGCCGAAAAACGCTTCGGTCGTCTCCGCGAAGTATTCCATGGCCGACGTCATCGCGTAGGCCTTCTCGAACGTGTTCGGCCGGCCGTTGCCGAAGTGCCGCTCCACCCGGTCGTACTTGCCCGCGTCCTTCGCGCGGGCGTACGCGGCGGCGACCTCCGGGTTGCCGAACCCCTTCGGCAGTTCGCGGTCGTGGTACGCGTGCGCGAGTTCGTGCAGCACGAACCACGGCATCCGGTTCACCTCGGCCGCGAAGGTGCGGACGTTCGTGAACTCGACCGCCTTCGCCATCGCCGGGTCGCGGCCGTTCTTGCGCAGCCAGCCGTCGCCGGGGTGGTACTCCGCGAGCGGGCGCACGCCGGGGTACTCCGGGTTGAAGTACAGCGGCACCTCTTTCAGCTTCGCGACCGCCGCCGGCGGCACGACGTCCGTGATTTCCTTGAGCTGCTTGTCGAGCAGCCCGAGCACCTTGGCGGTCGGGCGCGCGTCGGCGGCGAGGAGTTCGCGGTTGACGTGCAGCGTCCAGCCGCGCAGCGTGCGCGTCTCGTACACCGGGTCCGGGGCGGGCGCGTGCGCCGCTTGCAGGTTCTGTTGCAGGAACCGCGTCATCGCGTCCATGAGGTGCTGGTCGGTGTTGCGGCCCTCGCGGATCGCGTGCGTGCGGTTCGGGTACGGCAGCACCTCGAACCGCTTGCCCTTGGCGATCAGCTCCTCCATCAGCCGCTCGGTGCCCTGGTAGTGGCAGTTGTCGTCGCCGGTGCCGTGGACGAGCAGGAGGTTGCCGCGCAGCTTGCCGGCGTGCGCGAGCGGCGAGCCGTCGCGGTAGTTCGCGGCGTTGTCGGCCGGCAGGCCCATGTACCGCTCCTGGTAGATCGTGTCATAGAGCGTCTGGTCCGCGACCGGGGCGACGGCGATGGCCGCGCGGTACAGGTCCGGGTGCCGGAGGATGGCGTTCAGGCTCATGCTGCCGCCACCGCTCCACCCCCACGACCCGACCCGCGACGCGTCCACGAACGGCATCCGCTTCAGCAGTTCCCGGACGGCCGCGGCCTGCTCGGTCGGGGCCACGATGCCGATCTTGCGGTGAACGGACTTCCGCCACTCGCGCCCGCGGGGGACGTTCGTCCCGCGGTTGTCCGCGCTCGCCACCACGAACCCCTGCTGCGCGAGCATCCAGTGCCACAGCCCGCGGCCGCCGGGCCACGCGTCGCGCACCGTCTGGCCGTGCGGCTCGCCGTAGACGTGCATGAGCAGCGGCAGCTTCGCGCCGGCGTCGGCCTTCGGCGGCTTGATGCTCCACGCGTCCAACTCCACACCGCCGCCGACCGGGACGCGGAGGAACTCGATCTCGGGCGTCTTCAGCGCGGCGAGTTTCGCGCGCAGCTTGGCGTTGTCCGCGAGCGTGCGCACGGCGGCGTTGTCGCTCAGGCGCACCAGCTTCGTGACCGGCGGGGTGGTGAAGTTCGAGAAGGTGTGAACCGCCCACTGCGCGCCCGGGGCGATGTCGTACGTGTGCCACCCGGCTTGCGTGTCCGGCGAAAGTTGCTCGGTCTTGCTGCCGTCGAGTTTCGCGCGGAACTGGTGCCGCCGGGTCGCGTTCTTCGGCGACGCGCCGTAGTAGAGCCAGCCGCCGGCCGCATCGACCGCGTCCACGGAGATGACGTCGAACTCTCCTTTCGTGATCGGCACCGGCGGCGAGCCGTCGAGCGGGGCGCGGTAGGCGTGCCGCCAGCCGGAGCGTTCGCTGAGCCACAGCAGCGCCTTCCCGCCGTCGAGCCAGCGGAACGGGTTGTCGTTCTCCAGCCATGCCGCGTCCGTCTCGGTGAACGCGAGCTTCGCTTCGCCACTCGCGGGGTCGGCGCGGAACACCTTCAGTTCCGTTTGCAGCCGGTTGAACTGCTGAACGAGAACGCTCGTGCCGTCCGGCGTCCACTCGGCGTGCGGCAGGTAGTGCTCGCGCGGGTCGCCGGGCACGCCCAGCCACGTCACCTTCCCGCCACCCGCGGGGACGACGCCGAGCCGCGTCGCGGAGTTCTTCTCGCCCACTTTCGGGTACGCGAACGACGTGATCTTCGGCGATTTGCTCGCGACATTATCGACGAGGTGGAACTCCGAGACGCCGCTCGCGTCGAACTGCCAGAACAGCACGCTCTTGCCGTCGGGACTCCAGCGGAAGCAGTTCCGCAGGTCGAGTTCCTCCTCGTTCACCCAGTCGGACGTGCCGTTGACGAGCGTCTTCGACCCGTCGGCCGTGAGGGCGGTGATCTTCAGCGTGCCGAGGTCTTGGACGTAGAGGTTGTTGTCGCGCACGAACGCGACGCGGGTGCCGTCCGACGAGAAGGTGGCGAACATGAGCGACGCCGGCGGTGCGTCGCCGCCGAGCTTCTTGAGTTCGCGCCTGGCGACGTCGAGCACCCAGTAATCGCCGCGGGTGTTCCGCCGCCACACGCGCCGCGAGTTCGTGAAGATGAGCACCTTCGATTCGTCCGCCGAGAACTCGTAGCCCTCCACCGCGAGCGGGTTCTTCGTCCCTTGTGGCACGAGGGCCGACGCCGGCACGAACACTTCCTTCTTCCCGGTCGCGGGGTCGTTCCGCACCAGTTCGCGCCCGGTGCCGGCCTCATCGAGCGTGAAGTACGTGGGCGATTTCGCACTCCACTGGCGCGCCGGGAGCGGCTCGGGGTCGAACTCGCGGACCCCGAAGATGCGGTGGACGGTGAGCAGCGATTCGTCGCCGCGGGCCGGCGCGGCGCAGCACGCGGCGACGACCGCGAGCGCCCAGCGCGACAGGTTGCGATTCACGGCGGTCTCCCAACGTTGGGGTCGGTTGCGGTGCCGGCGCCGCGAAAAGCGCCTGCGCACGGTCCTGTCACGTGTGCGTGTACACCGTCATCCGAAGGCGGGCCTGAGGAACATCCAGAAAGGCAGGGGGCCGCGGGGCAAGCGCTTTCGCGACACGGGCCGGCCGGACAGCGGAGAGGGGAACTCTCTGCCCGCGACCCGCGTGTCAGTTCCTGTAGGTTGCAACTGCCTGAAAATGTAGCCGCTTCAGGACCGGATATCAAGAATCATGTGCCAACGGTCGCTTGGGGAGCCGTCGAGGTGTGACACGAAACTGCCGCCTCACCGCGGACGCGAAACCGCGCGGGCTGAGGTCGGTCCAACGTCCCGCCCCGGACTGTTCAGGAGAGTGACGATGTGGTTCGCAACGCTGGCCGCGGTCGTGTCGTCGGCGCCTGTGGGCCGGCGACCGCCGGGAGGGGCTGAAGTGGCTATCGGGAGTGGCGTGCATCGAAGACGGCGCCGCGTTCGCCGCGCATCGGCGGCGCGGCGGTCGCGTTCGCCCGCGACAAGCAAGACCACGGTTTCGGCCGAATACCTGCCGGCCCCGCGGTCACTCCTTCGGCTTCACCCCCGGAATCTTGAGCACTCCCTGGACGACCGTGTCCAGCTTCTTGTTGGTGTCGTCCAGCCGCCCGTCCACCTTCTCCAGCCGCTGGTTGGTGGTGGCCAGCTTCTTGTCCACCCCGTCCAACCGGTCGTTCGTCCCGGCCAGCGCTTTGTTGGTGTCGGCCAGCCGGGCATCGACCGAGCCGAGGGTCTTGTTCGTCTCCCCCAGCCGGGTCTCGACGGCGGCCAGCCCGGCCAGCTTCTCGTTCGTCACCCCGAGCGCGCCTTTGACGCCGCCGAGTTGCTCGCTCACCGCCGCCAGCCGGGCGTCCACCCCGTCCAGCCGGGCGTTCGTCTGGTCGAGGCGCTTCTGCACCCCGACCAGGTATTCGTTCGTCTGGTCCAGGCGGCCGTTCACCCCGCCGAGTTGCTCGTTCACCCCGCCCAGCCGGCTATCGACGCTGGACAGGCTGCCGTTCGTGCGGTCGAGCCGGGTGGTGAGCGGGGCGAACACCCGCTCGCCCACCGTCGAGCCGCAGCCGGTCAGCCCGGCCAGCCCGGCGGTCAACAGGACGGTGGTCCACAGGCGGCCACACATAACGACTCCGTCGTAAAGGGGCGGGCAGCGTGGGGCGTACAGCCACCGAGCGGGGCCGTGCCCTCGGAATATCGGTCCCGTCGTCGGGCTAACTGGAGCGGTTAGGCGGGTCGCAGCGGCGATCGCGGGTTGTCCCGACACGGGCCCGGCCGGGGTCAGTAGTTGACGGCGGTCACCCGCCCGTCCTGGATGACGACCTGGACGTCGCTATCAACGGCCCCGGAGACCGGATCGCGGGTCCGGCGCTTGAAGTGCCAGAATTTGGTCCGGGCGGCGGCGTCCTCGGACGTGTCGTCCGGCCGGCCGACCGCCGCGAGCACCTCAGCTTCGGTCTTGCCATCGACCTTCGCGGTGAACTCCGGACGGGCAAGGGGCGGGGGGCCGGCGTCCTCAGCCGCGGGCGGGCGGGCCCAGACGTACTTATAGTACAGCCCGCCGGCCCCCCCGAGGGCGACGACCGCCCCGAGGACGAAGCCGGCGAGGGCGGCCGGCCACCGGGGCCGGCTGACGACGATCGTATCGGACATGCCATCCTCCGGGCGAATGCGGCGGGCGCCGGCGTCAGGTGACGGCCGGCACGCCGGTCGTCCCCGCCCGCCGCGTCTTCGCCCCCCACTCGTCCCGGACGGCGAAGTCGATCAGTCGCCGGAGCATCGGCCCGTCGACCCGCGGGCACGGCCGGTCCGGGGCGGCGGCCCGGGTGTGGGCGGTGAGAAACCGAGGGTCGGCCTCCCAGTACGGGGCGTACCGGACGACGCGGTCGTAGAACCGGGCCTCGATCGGGGTCGGCCCGCCGGCCAGCGGCCCCGGCCCGACGAACGTCACCCCGGTGTACCCGAAGGCGTCGGCCGTCGCCCGCTCCAGCTCCCGGGTGCTTACCGGCCGGTCCGGGGCCAGGTGGTACGTCCGGCCGTGCAGCCGCGGCGCGGCGACCACGTCGGCCAACACCGCCGACACCCAATCGACCGGCACCAGATTCCGGTGCTCGTCCCCGGTCAGGTTCAGACGCAGCGGGAGGGTCCACCGGCCGCCCGCCCCCCGGGTGGCACGCCGGCCCATCGCCCAGATGGAGTACAGGTACGGGTACAGCCCGTGGTACGTGGACGTGTACCCGGTGCGGGAGTCGCCGACGATGACGGCCGGGCGGAAGACGGTCACCGGGACGGGGAACCCGGCCCCCCGGGCGTGCCGCTCGGCCTCGGCCTTGGACGCCTCGTAGTCGTTGCGGAACCCGCCGGCCGGCAGCGGGTCGTCCTCCCCCACGGCGTCGGCCCGCCGGCCGCACACGTAAGCGGTCGAGACGTGGTGGAACGACTGCACCCCGGCGTCCCGGGCGAGGGCTACGACGGCCGCCGTCCCGGCCGCGTTCGTCCGCCACGGGTCGCCGGTCCGGTCCGACCCGGCGAACGTCAGGCTGGCCGCGCCGTGGACCACCTGTTGGCAGTGGCGGCCGATCCACCTGCGGTCGGCGGCCGACAGCCCCAGGCCGGGGGCCGTCAGGTCGCCTTCGATGAGGCGCGGCCGAGGCTCGGCCGCGTCGGCGGTCAGGGCGGCGACCCGGTCGGCGGCCTCCCGCCGGCGGTCGCCGCGGACCAGGACGGCGACCGGCAGGCCGCGGGCCGACAGGTCGCGGACGAGGTAGCGGCCGAGCAGCCCGGTGGCCCCGGTCAGCAGTACGGTATCAGCGGTCATGGGGCAGGCACCTCGGGGGTAACGGGCGGGCGGGGCGGGCGGGCGACTCCCGGGCCGCGGGCGGCGGACCGCCCAACGGGGAGGAGGGCCGGGACCCGCCGCCGGTACTCCGCATACGCCGGGCCGAACAGCCGGATCAGCTTCCGCTCCTCGACCGGGATGCCGACCGACAGGTACGCCAGGGCAGCGGCGAACAGCAGCAGCCGGTCGAGCGACAGGGTCGGGCCGAGCAGGAACATGGCCAGCAGGCCGGTGTACACCGGGTGCCGGACCAGCCCGTAGATGCCGGTGGTCCGCAGTTCCGGCGTGCCGGCCGTGCGGGTGCCGGCGTCGGCCGGGGAAAACAGTTGTGCCCAGCCGACGAACTCGAAGAACCCGAGACGCGCGACCAGCCACAGGACGACGACGGCCGGCACCGCGAAGCAGACCGCCCGCGCCGCCTCGGTCGCGGCGTCCGACGCCGGGATTCGCCAGACGGTCAGGCCGGTCGGCTGCCACAGCCCCATCATGACGAGCAAGGCGCCGCTGGAGGCGGCCAGGTACACGGTGCGCATCGCCGGGGCCGGCACGACCCTTCGCACCGCCGCCTGAACACCCAGTTGGGCGAGCACCGAGTGGACGACCCCGAAGGCGGCGAACAGCCCGGCGTTCCACGCGAGCTTGCCGGCGGTGGGGAGCGGGCCGGGCGTCAGCCACGGCCAGCCGAGGAGGCGGCCGACCGCGGGCAGAGCGGCGTCCTGTTCGACCCAGGCGAAGAATGTCAAGGTCGGCAGCAGGCCGGCGGACAGGTTGACCGCCAGCCAGGCCAGCCGGGTGGGCCAACTCAGGCCGCGCGGGAGGGATGGGGGCATAGGGCCGTTTTCCGGGGTGATTCGGGGCCTGAAGGCGACCGGCAAACGGTCGGGCCGCTCACGCACGAGCAATTGCAATTCGACGGCCGGCGAAATGACCGGACGGCGGAACGCGGACAACCCCGACGGGCGCGTCGGGACAACTCCCCTTTGCACAAAAGTGAAGGCGAGCTGGGGCACTGTGTGATGGGTCCGCAGGTTTCGTACCAAACCGCAGTCGAGTTGCCGTCCAGACACCGGGGCTGAGGTCTATTCGTTGCTCGCTCGACTTGGGCTGTCGGCGTCAGGTCTGAGATGACCTGGAACGCGGCAGTGACGGTGTCGTCGTGGAGTATGTCGCGGACGGGGCGAACACCAACGGGCACGCGTGAGAGTTACTCAGCTCGACTGATGCCAATAGTCGGTCGTTCAGGCGGCGGGCACGAGCGTGGTGAGTAGCAGTTCGCGGATGGGTTCGGGGAGTTTCTGGAGCGCCGTGCCGTCGCCCGCCTGTGGCAAAACGGCCTC
>JAESFG010000375.1_pt1 | contig 55675 bp, 53 predicted proteins | sample 9269371 | NCBI WGS metagenome assembly JAESFG01 (sample SAMN14506227, study PRJNA617093) | algae metagenome | isolation source: Aetokthonos hydrillicola CCALA 1050 (B3-Florida) and co-occurring... | place: USA: South Carolina | collected 2013-01-01 | reverse complement strand
AGCCGCCGGACCATTTCAGCGCAGACGCGACCATGTCGTCGATCAGGCGATGCTCATAGATGATGCCGAGCTTGTCGAAATCGGCCTTGAACTCGGTCTCGTAGATTTCCTGGAAAATGTCCTTGAAGCGGCCGTCATAGACCTTGAGGATGGTGTTCTTGGTCGAGAGGTAGACCGGCCACTTGCGCATCTTGCCGTACATCAGCGAGGCGCGGGCGAATTCCCTGATCGACTCGTCGAGATTGTACATGCCCATCGCCACGCCTGCTCCGGGCGACTTGTAGACTTCCTTCTCGATCACCTGGCCGTCCTCGCCGACGAACTTCATCGTCAGCGTGCCCTTGCCGGGGAACTTGAAGTCGGTCGCCTTGTACTGGTCGCCGAAGGCATGGCGGCCGACGACGATCGGCTGGGTCCAACCCGGAACCAGGCGCGGCACGTTCTTGCAGATGATCGGCTCGCGGAAGATCACGCCGCCGAGGATGTTGCGGATCGTGCCGTTCGGGCTCTTCCACATTTCCTTGAGGTTGAATTCCTTCACGCGCGCCTCATCCGGCGTGATGGTCGCGCATTTGATGCCGACGCCGTATTTCTTGATGGCGTTGGCGGCATCGACGGTCACCTTGTCGTTGGTGGCGTCGCGGTTTTCGACGGACAGGTCGTAGTAGTCGATCTCAAGGTCGAGATAGGGATGGATCAGCTTGTCCTTGATAAGCTGCCAGATGATGCGCGTCATCTCGTCGCCGTCGAGATCGGCGACAGGGTTTGCGACCTTGATCTTCTGCATGGAGTGTCCTCTTTCCTCGGATGTCGCGCCGCAGCGGGGCCTCGCTCAAAGCACGTTGGTTGCCTATAACACCCGCTCTTCGAGACGCAAACGGGATATTGTGCGCCGCCACGGATTTGACTGAATATCAAAGGCGTGTTCGACGTCGAAGCCATATGAAGGAATCATAACGGGGACGTTCATGGTCAGGGGAGCACTGGCAGTCAGTTTCATCATCGGCTTCGTCATCGGCCAGTCCGGCGCGGCAGCGGCCGCACCGCGCGATCCCGTCGCCAACCTGATGGCGGCGGCCGAGCACAATTACACGCCCGAGATCGAAGAGGCGGAGGACTATTTCAGCCCCGAGCGCCTGAAGACGATCTACAGCCGCGCCTTCGTCAAGAGCTACGAGGACGCCACGGCGCGCGCGATGGACAATGACGAGGGCGTGTTCGAAGCCGACATGATCACGGACAGCCAGGACGCCTGCCCGCTCAAGGACATCAAGATCGACGTCAAGCCGGCGGAGGCGGACTTCACGCCCGTCCACGTCACGTTCCGGCCCTATGCCTGCATGAAGGGCGATCCCACGCAAAGCGAAATCAAGACGGTGATCTTCATGACCGTCAAGGAAGACGGCCGCGACGTGATCGAAGACATCTTCCAGACGGATGCGGACAAGCGCGCCTGGTCGATCAAGGAGCAGATGGACCGATACGGTCGCTGATCCGCCAACCCCTTTTCGAGGGCGGGTCCCGCGGCCCGCCGATCCTGCAGACAACCAACCCCCTGGAGCCACCACGATGACGCTTCGCACGATCGCCCTGACCACCGCCCTAACCGCTGCCCTCAGCACCGCCCTCCTCGGAGCCGCCATGCCGCTTGCGGCATACGCCGCCGGCCCCGCCGATCCGGTCGAACGGATCCTGAAGATCACGGAGGCCCGCTGGGCCTCCACCGAGGGCGACGTGCCTGATTATTTCGACGCGCTGGAGCGCGATTTCTCCAAGGATTTCGCCGCCGTCTATCGCGAGGCGCAGAAATATCCCGTCTTTGACGGAAGCGACACGCCCTTCGACTACGATGTCATCACGTCGAGCCAGGACGGCTGCCCGCTCAAGGATCTCACCGTGTCACCGGAGGGTGAGAAGGCCGGGGTGACCGTTGTCGGCGTGACGTTCAAGCTCTGGACCTGCGCGCCGGATGCCGAAAGTCAGGCGCGCGTGAACGAGCTGAAGTTCGACGTGGTGACCGAAGGCGGCAAGCCTGTCATCGCCGACATCCACCGGCTGAACGAGGGCAAGTGGGACTCGCTCGTGGCGGAGATGAAACAGGGCATCGACTATGCCAAGAACCCGCCGGCGCAGCAGGAATAGGCCTATGTCCGGCCCGGAGGCGGATCGGATCGCCACGATCCGCTTTCCATGCGCCGCAGATTGTGCCAATGCGGGGCGATCAATTTCCGAAGACGTCTCATGTCAGGCACAAATTCCGAACTCCAACTGATCACCGGCGGGCCGGTCGTCGTTCTGGTCGAGCCGCAGCTCGGCGAGAACATCGGCATGGTGGCCCGCGCCATGGCCAATTTCGGCCTGTCCGAACTGCGGCTGGTCGCCCCGCGCGACGGCTGGCCGAGCGAGAAGGCGCGGGCTGCGGCCAGCAAGGCCGATCACGTGATCGACGGCGCGATCGTCTTTGCCACCCTGGAAGAGGCGATCGCCGACCTGCACTTCGTCTATGCGACGACGGCACGCATGCGCGACGGGTTCAAGCCGGTGCGGTCGCCCGTGGTCGCTGCCCAGACGCTCCGGGTGAAATATGATGCCGGCGAGAAGGTTGGCATCCTGTTCGGTCGCGAGAAGTCCGGCCTGTCGAACGAGGACGTGGCGCTCGCCGACGAGATCGTGACCTTTCCCGTCAACCCGGCCTTCGCCTCGCTCAACATCGCCCAGGCCGTGCTGCTGATGTCCTACGAATGGATGAAGCAGAGCATCGAGCGGCCTGAGCACACGCCGTTCCAGGCGCCGGAACAGACGCCTGCCACCAAGGAGCAACTGTTCGGTCTGTTCGACCATGTCGAAGAAGCGCTCGACGCGCGCGGCTTCTTCCGCCCCGCCTCCAAAAAGCCGAAGATGATCGACAACCTGCGGGCGGTCTTCTCCCGGCGGGCCCTGACTTTCGAGGAAATCAAGCTGCTCCGGGGGGTGATCTCCTCCCTCGACCGGTTCAGCCGCAAGCATCCGCGCGGCGCGGGCAATCCGGACCAGACCGATGGCTGACGCGCCGAAACCCATTCTCGTCTTCGATAGCGGCATCGGCGGGCTTACGGTGCTGCGCGAGCTCCGGGTGCTGATGCCGGAACGGAACTTCGTCTATGTCGCCGACGATGCCGGATTCCCCTACGGCAACTGGGGCGAAGTCGAGCTCAGGCAGCGGGTCGTGGGCCTGTTCGGCCGGCTGATCGAGGAATATCGGCCCGAGCTCTCGGTCATCGCCTGCAACACCGCCTTCACGCTTGTGGGCAAGGACCTCCGGGCGACCTATGCCGACCATACATTCGTGGGCACGGTGCCGGCGATCAAGCCCGCCGCGGAGCGGACACGGTCCGGGCTGATCTCGGTGCTGGCGACACCCGGCACGGTCAAGCGGGCTTATACCCGTGACCTGATCCAGTCCTTCGCCAGCCAGTGCCATGTGCGGCTCGTGGGCTCGGAGAACCTGGCGCGCATGGCGGAAGCCTATATCCGCGGCGAAGCGGTGGACGACGAGGCCGTGCTGTCCGAGATCGGCCAGTGCTTTCATCACCACGAGGAGCGCAAGACCGATATCGTGGTACTCGCCTGCACACATTATCCGTTCATGGCGAATGTGTTCCGGCGGCTTGCGCCGTGGCCCGTCGACTGGATCGACCCCGCCGAAGCCATAGCACGCCAGGCGCGGCGCCTCGTGCCGCGCGACGACAGCCTGCAGCCGGAGCACCACGCCGATCGTGCGATCCTGACATCGGGAAATCCGGATTTTCCGACCCGGCGGCTGATGCAGGGGTTTGGCCTCAGTCTCTACTGAGGGGCGTAGAGTGACGGCCGGCAAGGCAGCTCAGCTGCGGCCGACCTTGCTCCGGACCATCATGCGGCTCAGCCGCTGTTCGGCGAGGCCGAGCCGCGTCTCGTTGCCCATCTCGACGATCGTGTTCATCCGCATGGCGAGGCTGAAGAGCTTGATGCGGTTGCGGCCCTCCTCCTTGGCCATGTAGAGGGCACCGTCGGCTGCGGCCATGAGATGGTCGAAGTCGAGGCCGACTTCGCGGACCGAGGCGAGCCCCACCGAGATGGTGATCCGGATCGGGCTGCCCATAAAGACGATCTGCATCGCCTCGATGTCCGAACGCAGCCGCTCAAGAAAGTCCTTGGCCTCCGAAGCCTCCCGGTCGCCGATATAGAGACCGAATTCCTCGCCGCCCAGCCGGCCGAAGATCATGCCCGCTTCGAGCCGGGAATCGACAAACTTGCCGAAGGCCTGCAACACGCGGTCGCCGCCGAGATGACCATAGCAGTCGTTCACCGACTTGAAGAAATCGAGGTCGATGACCGCAAGCGCCCCGTTCTTCGGCGCCTTTGCCAACCGTTCCCGTGTCTGCGAAACGAAGAAGCGGCGGGTCGCGGCACCGGTCAGCCCGTCGATTTCGGCGGCCAGCCGATAGCGGTATTCCGCCCTCTCCTTGATCAGCGCGAAGAACATGAAGGCGCTGAAGATGCTCATGGCGAACGCCTCGAGCGCGCTGAGCACCGCCCATCCGCTATGGGCGCGGGAGAGATCCTCAGCCACCGGATAAAGGAAGGCGAGGACCGTGCGCAGCACATAGAAGCCGACATGGATCGTATAGATGACCGCCGTCGCCAGGAATGACGGCAGTCCCTCCTGTTTCCAGCCCTGCCAGGAACAGCGGACGATCATCAGGCAGTAGGCGCCGAGGATCACCGTCAACGCCGTGGCGCGCCAGGCAAGGTGCTCGATGAATCCGGGTATTGCGAGGTAGCCGAGCACCCACGCGAGCGGACCCGCGGCAATGAAGGCCGGCGGCATCCGGTTGCCATTGAAGACCGCGAAACCGGCCGCGGCAAGTGCGAAGGCGAGGATCAGGAAAAAGTTGATGCTGCTCACCGCAAACCAGTGGGGGATCAGCGGTCGAAGGGCATAGATGCCCGTGGCCAGCACGGCAACCCAGAGCGCGGTGCACCACCAGCGGATGGCAGGTTCGCGGGTGTCGTTAATCCAGATGAGCGACAGCGACACCGCGACGATCAACTCCGTGATCGACACGCAGACCATGATTGTGGGAATGCTCAGTTCAAAGCCCAAACGCGTTCTCCAGACGACCGAACCGGGCTATCAGACAAAGCTTAAGAAAGCGGGAACGGCACCGAATTTGCGCAGGAATCGTGTGCCGAAACGGCACAAGCACGGCAAGCTTCGATCGCGGCCTTCCGCAAGCCGTATCAAGGCCGAGCACGGCGTGTTGAACGAAAAGAACTAAAGAACAATGGCCGCCTGCGAGACCGCAACGCCACGCAAGCCAAGACCCGGCGGGACCCCAACCCCCGCCTTACGGCGCCGGGAGCGGTCGACGCGCCGGCATGGTGATCACCCGCCCGGCGGTCAGCCGAGCGCTGCCGCCACCGCTTCGATCGCCTCGGCCGCACGGGCACCATCGGGACCGCCAGCCTGGGCCATGTCGGGACGGCCGCCGCCGCCCTTCCCGCCGAGCGCCTGTGAAGCGACGCGGACGAGATCGACCGCCGAGAACCGGCTCGTCAGGTCGTCGGTGACGGCGACGACCGCGCTCGCCTTGCCGTCCTCGGAAACGCCGATCAGAGTCACGACGCCGGAGCCGGCGGACTTCTTTCCCTCGTCGGCGAGGCTCTTCAAGTCCTTCGGCTCGACGCCGGTGACAACCCTGCCAAGGAACTTCACGCCCGCGATGTCGCGGAGCGCCTGATCGCCCCCACCGGCACTGCCGCCCATGGCGAGCTTCTTCCTGGTTTCGGCAAGCTCGCGTTCCAGCTTTCGCCGCTCCTCGACCAGGCTTTCCACCCGGCCGAGAACATCATCGGGCTGCACCTTGAGGATGGCGGCGAGCTGGCGGACGCGCTCGTCCTGCGTCGACAGATAGTCGCGCGCGGCCTCTCCCGTCAGCGCCTCGATGCGGCGGACGCCGGCGCCGACTGCGCTGTCGCTCAGAATTCGGATCAGGCCGATGTCACCGGTCTCGCGTACATGGGTGCCGCCGCAGAGTTCCACCGAATAGGGCTTGCCGGCCTTGGCGCCGCGCTTGGCGCGACCCATCGACACGACACGCACCTCGTCGCCGTATTTCTCGCCGAACAGCGCCATCGCACCTTCGGCGATGGCATCGTCGACGCTCATCAGCCGGGTCGTGACGGGCGCATTCTGAACGACGATCTCGTTGGCGATCTCCTCGACTTCCCTGAGCTCTTCGGCAGTCATCGGCTTGGGATGCGAGACGTCGAAGCGCAACCGCTCCGGGGCAACCAGCGATCCCTTCTGGGCGACATGGGTGCCGAGGATCTCGCGCAGCGCCTCGTGGATGAGATGCGTCGCCGAATGGTTGGAGCGCAGGCGGCCGCGCCTGATATGATCGACTTCGAGCGTCACCGCGTCGCCCGGCTTGAGTGCCCCTTCGTTCAATTCCGCAACATGTACGAAGAGCCCCTCACCCTTTTTCTGGGTGTCGGTAACGATGGCGCGCCCGCCCTCGAAGACGATGACGCCCGTGTCGCCCATCTGGCCGCCAGACTCGCCGTAGAACGGCGTCTGGTTGACGACGATCTGCACCTTGTCGCCGGCTTTCGCTTCGGCCACGGCGGCACCGTTCGACACGATCGCGCGGATCACGCCCTCGGCGCGCTCGGTGTCGTAGCCGAGGAATTCGGTGGCGCCGTGCTGGTCCTTGAGCTCGAACCACACGGTTTCGGTCGCAGCCTCGCCGGAACCGGCCCAGTTGGCACGCGCCTCGGCCTTCTGCCGCTCCATGGCCCTGGAAAAGGCCTCGGTGTCGACGCCGATGCCCTTCTGGCGCAGCGCGTCCTGGGTGAGGTCGAGCGGGAAGCCATAGGTGTCGTAGAGCTTGAAGGCCGTCTCGCCGTCGAGTTCACCGCCTTCGGAGAGACCTGACACGGCATCATTGAGAAGGCCCAAGCCTCGCTCCAGGGTCTTGCGGAAGCGGGTTTCCTCGAGCTTCAGCGTTTCCGTGATCAGCGCCTCGGCCCGGACCAGTTCGGGATAGGCGCCGCCCATCTCGCGGACCAGCGCCGGGACCAGCTTCCACATCAGTGGCTCGCGCGCGCCGAGCAACTGCCCGTGGCGCATGGCGCGACGCATGATGCGGCGGAGCACATAGCCGCGGCCCTCATTGGACGGAAGCACGCCGTCGGCGATCAGGAACGCGGTCGAGCGCAGGTGATCGGCGATCACGCGGTGGCTCGGGCGACGTTCGCCCTCGGCATCGGTGCCGGTCGCTTCCATAGAGGCCGCGATCAACGCGCGGAAGAGATCGGTGTCATAATTGTCATGCTTGCCCTGCAGCAGGGCGGAAATACGCTCGAGACCCATGCCGGTGTCGATCGACGGCCGCGGCAGGCTGACCCGCTCCTCCTTCGTCACCTGCTCGTATTGCATGAAGACGAGGTTCCAGATCTCGATGAACCGGTCGCCATCCTCCTCGGCAGAGCCCGGAGGGCCACCCCAGATATGGTCGCCGTGGTCATAGAAGATTTCGGAGCAGGGGCCGCAGGGGCCGGTATCGCCCATCGCCCAGAAGTTGTCGGATGTCGGAATGCGGATGATCCGGCTCGCCGGCAGGCCGGCGATCTTGCGCCAGAGGTCGAAGGCCTCGTCGTCGGTGTGATAGACGGTCACCAGTAGGCGGTTGGCGTCGATGCCATATTCCCGGGTGATCAGGTTCCAGGCGAGTTCGATCGCCCGCTCCTTGAAATAATCGCCGAAGGAGAAGTTGCCCAGCATCTCGAAGAAGGTGTGGTGGCGGGCGGTATAACCGACATTGTCGAGGTCGTTGTGCTTGCCGCCGGCGCGCACGCATTTCTGCGCCGTCGCGGCCGTCGAATAGGGACGGCTTTCGAGGCCGGTGAAGACATTCTTGAACTGCACCATGCCGGCATTGGTGAACATCAGCGTCGGATCGTTGCGCGGCACCAGCGGCGAGGACGGGACGATCTCGTGCCCGTTCTTCCGGAAATAATCCAGGAACGCCGACCGGATTTCATTCACGCCACTCATGTTCTGCCTTTCAAACCTCTGGGCGCCCGTGCCGGCGCCATTTTGGACACCGGCTTTTATCGCCAGCCCCCCTTCCTGTCCAGAAAAACAAAGCCCGGCCCGCCGGTTTGACCGGCTGCCGGGCGAGAGGTCGGGGCATCATCGACGCCCCTGGATCAATCGTCGGGAGAATTGACGTCCGCCTCGGGCGAGCCGTTCTCGAGGAACCGCTCGGCGATCAGGCCGGCATTCTGCCTGAGCGCGAGCTCGATCTCGCGGGCGAGATCCGGGTTCTCGCGCAGGAAGGTCTTTGCGTTCTCGCGGCCCTGTCCGAGCCTCTGGCTGTTGTAGGAGAACCAGGCGCCCGACTTCTCGACGATGCCGGCCTTGACGCCGAGATCGACCAGCTCGCCGGTCTTGGACACGCCCTCGCCATACATGATGTCGAACTCGACCTGCTTGAAGGGCGGCGCCATCTTGTTCTTGACGACCTTGACGCGGGTCTGGTTGCCCGTCACCTCTTCCCGGTCCTTGACGGCGCCGATGCGGCGGATGTCGAGGCGCACGGAGGCATAGAATTTCAGCGCGTTGCCGCCCGTCGTGGTTTCCGGCGAGCCGTACATGACGCCGATCTTCATGCGGATCTGGTTGATGAAGATCACCATGCATTTCGACTTGGAGATCGAAGCGGTGAGCTTGCGCAAAGCTTGGCTCATCAGACGCGCCTGCAGGCCGGGCAGGCTCTCGCCCATCTCGCCCTCGATTTCCGCGCGCGGCGTCAGCGCCGCCACAGAGTCGACGACCAGGACGTCGATCGCGCCGGAGCGCACCAGCGTATCGGTGATCTCGAGCGCCTGCTCGCCAGTATCCGGCTGCGAGATCAGCAGGTTTTCCAGGTCGACGCCGAGCTTGCGGGCATAGACCGGATCGAGTGCATGCTCGGCATCGACGAAGGCGCAGATGCCGCCTTTCTTCTGGGCTTCGGCAATGGTCTGCAGGGCGAGCGTGGTCTTGCCCGAGCTTTCCGGCCCGTAGATCTCGATGATGCGTCCCTTAGGCAGACCGCCGACGCCGAGGGCGATGTCGAGGCTCAGCGAGCCCGTCGACACGGTCTCCACCTCGACGACATTCTCGTTCGATCCGAGACGCATGATCGAACCCTTGCCGAACGACCGCTCGATCTGCGAGAGAGCCGCGTCCAGTGCCTTGCTTTTGTCCACAGCCTTCGTGTCCTCTACGAGTCGGAGCGTGTTCTGAGCCATCTGGTCCACCTTTAAGTTATCGGAGCCGCCGAAGCAACGTGCGGGAATGGCACAGTATGTACCCTCTTTGTTCTCATTCCGCAAGGCCCCGGCAAGTGATTGACAAAATATCAAAATCCGGGACGTGTTCGATCTTCGTTCTACAATATGTGGTGCCATCCTTCGCCGCCACTCCCTTGCGGCCGGGAAGTCCGCGGCGCTATGCATGATTCGAAGCAGCAGCGGGACCAAGGCATGACTGACATCGTGGCGCTCGGCGGCGCCCATATCGACCGGCGCGGACGGATCAGCGGGACGACCGCGCCGGGCGCCTCCAACCCCGGGACCTGGCGCCAGGAGGCCGGCGGCGGCGTGTTCAACTGCGCGCGCAGCCTGGCGCGCCTCGGCCATGGCGTCACACTCGTCTCGCCGCGCGGCGGGGATGCCGAGGGCGAGGCCGTGGCGGCAGCGGCAGCGGCGGCCGGGGTCGTCGACCGGCCGTTTACCTTCCTGGACCGGCGCACGCCGAGCTATACGGCGATCATGGAGCATGACGGCAACCTGGTCATCGCGCTTGCCGACATGGAGCTCTATGCCCTGTTCAGCCCGCGCCGGCTTGCGGTGCGGCAGGTCCGCGAGCTCCTCGACGCAGCCGGTTTCCTGCTCACCGATGCCAACCTGCCCGCCGAGACGCTCGCCGCCATCGCCAGGGCCGCAGCCACGCGGCGGATCGGGCTCGCCGGCATAGGCATTTCGCCGGCCAAGATCGTGCGGTTCCTTTCGGTGCTCGAAGGCATCGACTGGCTGTTCATGAACGAGGCCGAGGCCGAGGCGCTGACGGGCGAGCGACCCGCCGATCCCCGTGGCTGGCCGGCGATCCTCAGGGCCCGGGGCCTGCGTGGCGGCGCGATCACGCGGGGCAGCCGGGAGCTCGTCGCCTGGGACGCCCGGTCCATGGCCGTGCTGACCCCGCCGCCGCTCGACAGGATCGGCGACGTGACCGGCGCGGGCGACGGTTTCGCGGCCGGCTTCCTGCATTGCCGCCTCGAGGGCGGGTCGCTCGGGGAGGCGGTTGCCCATGGGGCGGCCTCGGCACGGCTGGCACTCGCCAGCGAGATGGCGACCGCCGAGGATCTGAGCCGCGCGGTGCTTGCTGGCACGCTGGCGCTTGTGCCACCGGCCGAAATCGTGTTGTAAGGCGAAAAATCCATCCGGACCCCCGCCATGACAGATCTCTCCGCCCTCCCCGTCTCGTTCTCCGCCGAAGTCGCCGCCGCCAAATCCGACGGCGCGCCGGTCGTGGCGCTCGAATCGACCATCATCACCCATGGCATGCCCTATCCGGGCAATCTGGAAATGGCCGAGAGCGTCGAGGCGATCATCCGGGCCGAGGGCGCGGTGCCGGCCACCATCGCCGTCATCGAGGGCCAGCTGCATGTCGGTCTCGACCGCGAGGCGCTGCACGGCCTCGCCCGGACGACCGACGCAATGAAGCTGTCGCGGGCCGATCTCGCCTTCGCGATTTCCGAGGGCCGGACCGGCGCGACGACGGTCGCGGCAACCATGATCGCGGCGGCGCGTGCAGGTATCCGGGTCTTTGCGACAGGCGGCATCGGCGGCGTGCACCGCAAAGCCGAGGAGAGCTTCGACATCTCGGCCGATCTCGAGGAACTGGCGCGCACGCCCGTCATCGTGGTCTGCGCCGGGGCCAAGGCGATCCTGGACGTGCCGAAGACGCTGGAAGTGCTGGAAACCAAGGGCGTGCCCGTCGTCACGGTTGGCCAGGACGAGTTTCCGGCCTTCTGGTCGCGCGGCTCGGGCCTGAAGAGCCCGCTTCGGCTCGACACGCCAGCGCGGATCGCCGCGTTCCAGACTGCGCGCGAGACGCTCGGCATCGGCGGCGGCATGCTGATCGGCAATCCGGTGCCGGAGCGCGACGAGATCCCGCGCGAAGAGATGGAGATCCACATTCGCGAGGCGCTGGCGCGGGCCGACGCCCAGGGTGTCGCCGGCAAGGCGGTGACACCCTTCCTGCTCGCCACAATCTTCGAAATAACCGGCGGCCGCAGCCTCGCCACGAACATTGCGCTGGTCGAGAACAATGCCCGGCTCGCCGCTCGGATTGCCGTTGCCCTGGACGGACGAAGCTGAGCCGTCCGCTGAAAGACAGGGCGAAAAGCACGTAAGTTTCGAGCACGACCTGCCGGGGACCCGTCCCCGAGGTGATTCCGCAATCAGGCGTCGAGCATCTCTCTGACCGTGGTCGCCAGTTGCTTCAGCGAAAACGGCTTCGGCAGGAAGCCGAATTTCGACCCTTCCGGCAGGTTGCGGGCAAAGGCGTCCTCGGCAAAGCCCGAGACGAAGATGAACTTCATGTCCGGCCAGGTCTTGCGGATCTCGCCGAGCAGCGTCGGCCCGTCCATTTCGGGCATCACGACGTCGGAGACGACGATGTCGACCTTGCCCTCCAGTTCCTCGAGAATATCGAGCGCCTCGACGCCCGATCCGGCCTCGTGAACGGTGTAGCCTCGCGTCTCCAGCATCCGCTTGCCGCCACGCCGAACCGCTTCCTCGTCCTCGACGAGCAGGACAACGGCCGACTTGCCGGTGAGATCGACCTCGTCGGCCGGCGCGCTCGCGGCCTTCGCCGCGGCGGCGAGCGATGCGGCATCGACCGCGGCGGCAGGCTGCTCGACCGGAATATGGCGCGGCAGGAAGATGTGGAAGACGGTGCCGCTGCCGACCTCCGACTCCGGAAAGACATAGCCGCCGGACTGCTTGATGATGCCATAGACCATCGACAGGCCGAGGCCGGTGCCCTTGCCGACTTCCTTGGTGGTGAAGAAGGGCTCGAAGATCTTGTCCATGATATCGGGCGCGATGCCGGTACCGGTATCGGCAACGTCGATGAGGACGAAATCCTCGGCAGGCAATCCGCGATGGCCGAGCGTCGCAGCCTCCGCGGCTTCGACATTGCGGGTGCGGATGGTCAGCGTGCCGCCTTCGGGCATGGCATCACGGGCATTGACCGAAAGGTTGACCATGACCTGTTCGAATTGCGACAGATCCGTACGTACCGGCCAAAGATCCCGGCCGAAGTCGATTTCCAGCTTGACCTTGGTGCCAGACAGCATGCGGGCGACCAGCATGCGAAGGTCGCCGATCGCGTCGGTCAGGTTGATCACGGCCGGACGCAGCGTCTGCTTGCGCGAGAAGGCGAGGAGCTGGCGGACGAGGACGGCAGCACGGTTGGCGTTGCGCTTGATCTCCATCAGATCGGCGAAGGTCGAATCCGATTGTCGGGCCTGGAGCAGCAGGTGGTCGGCGGAGAGCAGGATGGCCGTCAGCACGTTGTTGAAGTCGTGGGCGATGCCGCCTGCCAGCGTACCGACGGCATTCATCTTCTGCGTCTGGGCCATCTGGCTTTCCAGCGCCTTCTGCTGCGTCGTCTCGACGGCATAGACGATGGCGGCCTCTTCCGGCGCCTCGTCCGCCTGGTCGACGACGGCATTGATGTAGAAGCGGAAGGCCCGGCCCTCGTCGCCGGGATGACGGGAATCGACCGGCTCGATGTCGACCTTGCGGTCCTTGGCGGCGGCCAGTGCCTCGCTCAGTCGGCCGCGGTCGCTTTCGTGCACGACCGCATCGAGCCGGGTCTCGCCTTCCTTGGCAAGGCCGGAGAACAGCTTGAGGAACTGCGTGTTGGTGCGCAGGATGCGGCCCTCGCCATCGACGGAGGCGATGGCCATCGGCGTGTTGTTGAAGAAACGGTTGAAGCGGTGCGCAGCGGAGGAATCACCACCGTTCGCCGTCTCATCGTTCTGGCGGGCGAGCACGATCGTCCGGCTCTCGCCCGGCGCCCCGTCCTTGGTGCCGGAGACGCGATGGACGATGCGAACCGGCAGGCTCTGACCGTTCACCTTGCGGAAGTCGAGGTCGAGCATTTCGGTGCGGGTCTGACCCGGCTCGGGCTGGATCGCCTGGATTCGCGTCAGCCCCTCACCCGCGGCTATATCGCGGATCGTCATCGTGCCGGGCTGGAACTGGGTGAGATCGATGCCAAGCCACTCCGCGAGGGTCGCATTGACGTAGAAGATCTCACCCTTGCGGCCGGCGGAAAAGAATCCGGCGGGCGCATGGTCGAGATAGTCGATGGCGTTCTGCAACTCGCGGAAGAAGCGTTCCTGGTCGTCGCGCTCGGAGGAAATGTCGGAGATCTGCCACAGGAACAGGCCAGCGCCGGCCTCGTCCTCGAGCTTGAGCGGCCGGGCGCGAAGGCGATACCACCAGGCCTGCTGCGGGCCGGCGTCGGACTGGCCGAGCGCGTGCGACAGGCGGAACTCCTCGTGACCCGGCTTGCCCTCCATGAGGCCATTGGTCAGTCTGTAGAGTGCTTCCGTGCTCTCGCGGTTGCGCGACAGCAGCGTTTCAAGCGTGAGCACCTCCGAAGCGGCGGTGGCGCCGGTGAGTCGGCCATAGGCGGCATTGGCGTAGATCACCCGGCCCTTGCGATCCGTGACGATCGTGCCGTCGGGATGGCCGTCGATGAAGGCACGGGGAATGAGGTCGGCTCGATTCTGCGGCATGACCTCGACGAAGCCGATGACGGCCGAAACCACGAAGAAGATGCCAGCCATGGCCAGCACACCGAGAATGCCGAGGACGATCTCGTTGTCGAGGTCGTTCTGGAACCAGACGAAGGCCGCGGCGGAAACGATGAGGACAAGCGCGAGCAGCACGACGCGCAGCACCAGTCCGGGCCTGTGCGCGTTTTCGACCGCCGGCACCTGATAGCCCGGCGCCTGTTTCAGATCTGTCATCGATACCTCAATCCACAGCGAGACGACCCATCGCGCGACTCAATCCTTAGCAATTCGGGGGGCACGCAAAAAGCGTCCAGGCAATCTATTCACCGCTTTGGCCCGGAATTCGCCCGCTTCCGGCGCCCCGGCCGCAAAGACGGCAGTGGCTTTGGTCCCGAAAGCGCTTGCCAAGCCGGAAAAAAGCCGTCTATGACCGGCACTCTCGCGGCGGAAAGGATATTGGCATGCTTGACGGATTGACTCCGGACCTCGCACCCAGGCTCGTTCTCGCGGTCGGCGGCGTCGGCATCGCGCTCGTCCTGCTGGTGCTGGTGCTGATTTTCCTCAAACGTCGCAACTCGCCTCTGTTCATCAAGGGCGGCAAGGCGCGCGAACCGCGCCTGATGGTTCTGGATGCGGCTGCCGTCGATCCCAAGCGACGGCTTGTGCTCATCCGTCGTGACGAGATCGAGCATCTCATCATGATCGGCGGACCGACCGACATCGTCATCGAGAGCGGCATCGTCGACCGCAACCGACCGGCGGCGCGCGCGGCGGCAGGCGACGAGATTGCCGTTTCGCGCACTGTCACCTCAGCGCAACCCGTGTCCGGGGCGGCCGAGATGCGCCCGACCGCACCGCCCACAACGCCGGCGGCCGATCCACGACCCCTGCCGGCGAGGGCTCCGGACCCGTCGCGGACGGCTGCGTCTGTGCCGTCAGACCGTGTCTTGTCGGAGCGACCGCAGGTGCCTGTGGCCGAAAGCCGCGCCGCGGCGGCTGCCGCATCGGTGGCAGGCCGGTCCTCGGGACAGTCTTCGAGCCCCTCTTCCGCCCAGGTTTCGAGCCAGTCCTCGGCCCAGCAGTCGGGGTGGCCGACGGAAACTTCGGCATCCGATCGGGTTGCGCCGTCCGCCGACCGGCCCGCGGAGGCGCCGCGTATCGAAGCCCATCGGGTCGACAGACCTGCGATCGAAAAGATGGCCAGCGAACGGGCCGAGTCGCAGCGCCCATCCGAAACGCGGGGCGTGTCGGCCATGGGGTCCATGCTCTATGGCGAGGACCGCGAGCCGATGACGGGCGGTCCGGCCCGGCCGGTACCGAGCGTGGCGGCCGACCCACGCCCCAACCCGATGGCCACCCGTCCCGCGGAGAGCACCATGGCGCCTGCCACGGCCCAGGCCGCGCTCGACGCCGCTCGCACCCGGGTGCTTCCGACGACGCAGCCGGCGGGGGTGCCGCTGGCGACACAGCCGGCCGCTGCCGCAGCGTCACCCACCGTGACTGCAGCCGACGCCGAACGGGCGCTCGCGGCGCGGCTCGAAGCGAGCCGGCGGGCACAGCCGCAGGAGATCGACCTGCCGCCTCTCGCGCCGCCGGTGTCTGTGGCTACCGGCCGCAGCCAGGCCGCTGCCCGCGAGGTCGAGCCGAGCGATTTCGAAAAGCTTCTCGAGGCCGAGCTCGATGCCAACGGGATATTCGGCCAGAGCGCGGCGCCGGGATCGGTGCCTGGTTCCACGCCGAATACGGGCCAGGGCGGCGGGCAGAGCCCGGCGGTGCGGGCCGACAGCCGGATTACCAATGCCGGCCCCGCCAATAATGTCGCACCGCCGGTACGGGTGTCACCACCGATCACAGGCGCCTCCCCGGACCTCAGCTCCGAAGACGAAGTCGCGCGGCTCCTGGGCGAGATCGCGGTCAACCGCAAGACCTGACGATTTACTTTGGCGCCGCCCTGGCCTAACCCTGAGACGATCCGGACTAAGTCGTAGCTGGCTGCGATCGGCTCCGGGCCCAGGGGGAGACGCCATGACCAACCACGTCGTCGTCGCCGGCCCGCTTTATGCGGACCTCGTCATGCAGACCGAGTGGCTGCCGGGCCCGGATGAAGAGGTCGCTGCATCCGCCAGCCGCCGCCTCCCGGGTGGCGCGGCGGCCCGCGCGCTTGCGTCGCTCCGCAACGGGACGCCGACCGCGCTCGTGGGCCGGATCGGCTCCGACGAGGCTGGCCGGTTCCTGCGGTCGCATCTTGCAGAGACCGGGCTCGACATATCCGCGCTCGACGTCGCCGATGGCGCGACCGGGATCCGCCAGATTACCGTTGCCGCTTCGGGCGCCTTCACGGCGAGCCGCTGTCCCGGGATCGCCTTCGGCATCAATGCAGTCGCGGCCGCGCTCCCGACGGACGCGGCCGTACTCTTGGTGGAGGACTCGCTTCCGGAGTCGGTCATTCTGGAACTGGCTCTCCGGGCGCGGGCCTTAGGAATGGAGACCATCCTCACAGTCTTCGGCCAGCAAGCGCCGTCCGCGAGCGTGCTCGCGGCGACGGACGTTCTCCTGACGGGTCACCGGGCGGCCCTTGCGTTTACCGGCACAGAGTTCTCGACGCCGCGGCAATCTCTCGAAGGAGTGGCGAAGCTCGCCGAACAGACAGGCCGGGCGATCGTGCTGTTTGACGACGGCGCGATGGTTCACGGCGAACGCGGCGCGCGGCCGGAATTCCATCCGCCCAGGGGCGGTCGAGTGGAATCTCGCTTCGGCGTGGCCGACATGTTTGCCGGCGCGCTGGCCAGCCAGCGCGCGGCTGGGTCCGAGCTGGACGCCGCCGCCCACTACGCCCAGGCGGCCGCCAGCCTGCTGATGACAACGCCGCTCGAACGGCGCGACCTCATCCGCGCCACCCAGATCCGCGCCCGTCTCGGCGAGGACGACGCCTGACCCGACCTCAGCCGATCAGGCGCGGATATTCGATGGCCGGGCAGCGGTCCATGATCACGGTGATGCCTGCGGCTTCCGCCTTCTCGGCGGCAGCGTCGTCGCGCACGCCGAGCTGCGCCCAGACGACCTTGGGGCGGTGCGGCATAGCCAGCACCTCGTCGATGACAGCGGACAGCTGGTCGGCGGCGCGGAAGACGTCGACCATGTCGACCGGACCCTCGATGTCGGCGAGCGATGCCGCAACCGTCTGGCCGTGAATCGTGCCGCCGGCTTGCCCGGGATTGATCGGCACCACGTCATACCCCTTGGACAAAAGGAACCGGAGCACACCATTGCTGGGACGGGCGGGATTTGGCGAGGCGCCGACCATCGCGATCCGGCGCGTCGATTGCAGCACGTCACGGATGAGACCGGGGTCGTAGCTGTCGTGGTTCATGTCATGCTCCGCTGGTCTTGCGGCCGCTTCTTGCGGGCGGTCGCCGCCTGTGCCAAATCTAGTCGCCTGGTGAAAGTGGGGGGATGGGCGCGAATGTCAAGGTTGACGGTGATCGCAACCCTCGCCCTTCTCGTGGCCGGCGCGCTACCCGCGGGCGCGATCACCCGCCACGCGTCGCTGTCCCTGAGCTGCGCCGAAATCTCCGCCATCATCCGCCGCGAGGGGGCTGCGATCTTCCGCTATCCGTCCCCGCGCAAGATTGGCCTCACGCTCTTCGACCGCTATGTGCGCGACGGCAGTTTCTGCGCCCGCCACCAGGGGCTCGAGACGGTCTACGTCCCTTCGGCCGGCGGAGGCCAGTGCCCTGTCAGGCGCTGCACCAGCGAGCCGTCGATCTGCCTGGGCAGCACCTGCGACTGATCCGCCACAGCTAAGCGGTCAGGTCTTAAGGACGACATGCCCCTCTCTGTCGAGAGGAAAGAACGGATTGTGGGCGACCTCCCATAGATGGCCGTCGGGATCGGCGAAGTAGCCGGAATAGCCGCCCCAGAACACCTTTTCCGGCGGCTTGACCGGGGTCGCTCCGCAACTCACCGCAAACTTGAACACCGCATCCACCCCGCGCTCGCTCGCGACATTGTGCGCGAGCGTGACACCAGAAAAACCCTTGCCGGTCTCTTGAACGCCGGCGTCTTCGGCGAGTGCCTGGCGAGAAAACAGGGCGAGCACCGTGCCCTTGAGCTGGATGAAGGTGATCGACTCCTGGCTTGCCGCCGACTTGGTCCAACCGAGCTTCTCATAGAATTCTGTGGACCGCGCCACATCCTCGACGCCCAGCGTGATCAGCGAAATGCGTGGATCGAGTGACATGACAGACACCTCGTTCTTGTTTTGTATTTTATATGTTTTTGCTTCATACCCGAATGCTTCAACGACATCAATCGTTCCGATCAAGCCTTTTCATTTGCGCGAACGAAAGGAAAACAGCCGGAAGCGTTTCCGCAGCAGGCCGTCGGCGCTTCGGCACGCTGTGTCCGCATGACTAATTCCGGGGCGATCCCGCTTTGCGCTTGGATTTCGGCCACAAGTCTGATCAACAAGATGGCTCTTCCCAAGCGCCGGCACTGCCGGTCGATTCCCGGTTACCGCATGCCTCTCGATGTCGTCCTGCTCGTCCTGCTCGGTGCGTGTCTTCACGCAACCTGGAACGCTCTGGTCAAGTCCGGCTCCGACAAGCAGCTCGATTCGTCGATGGTGGCGCTCGGCGCCTCTGTCGCGTCGATTGCCGCCCTGCCCTTCGTGCCGATGCCGGCGCCGGGAGCCTGGCCTTATATCCTCGCTTCGGTCTGCATACACTTCACCTATTACCAGCTCGTCGGCGCCGCCTATAAGCATGGCGATATCGGGCTGGTCTATCCACTCATGCGCGGGGCCGCGCCGCTGATCGTGGCGCTTTCGACGACATTCCTGCTCGGCGAGACGCTACACCCGTGGATGTATGCAGGTATCGCCACGATCTCCGCCGGCGTGCTCGCGCTCGCCTTCGAGGCGCGCGGCGGCGGCAGCACCCGCCGGGCCGTGGGCGTGGCCCTCGTCAATGCGGTCGTGATCTCGCTTTATACCTATGTCGACGGGCTCGGTGCGCGGCAGGCCGGAAATCCGATCGCCTACACGCTGTGGATCTGCATCCTGCCGCCCATTCCGCTCTTCGCCTTCGCCTTGGCGACGCGCGGCACACCCACGGTGCTGCGCCACGTGGCGTCGAGCTGGAAGCGCGGGCTGTTCGGCGGCGCCGGTTCGGTTGCCTCCTACGGGCTCGCCCTCTATGCGATGACCAAGGCGCCGATCGCCGCCGTCGCCGCGCTGCGGGAGACCTCGATCCTGTTCGCGCTCGTCATATCGGTGCTGCTGCTGAAGGAACGCGCGAGCCCCTGGCGCTATGTCGCCGGCGCGGTCATCGCCGCCGGCGGCCTCGCGATGAAGCTCGGCTGATGGCGGGGTACGACATTGGTCCGGGTTGCATCCGCACCCGCAGGTCTTAGGAATAGGACATGACACCGATCCTGACTGCCGAGGAGATCGAAGACTTCCTCGCCCGAGAATTTCCGCAGATCAACGCGGATGGCCCGGTCTTCCGCTGCATCCATGTCGGACCAGGCACGGCCACGCTCCGCTTCCACCCCGACGACAGCCATCTCAGGCCGGGCGGCACGGTGTCCGGACCATCGCTTTTCGCGCTGGCGGACGTTGCCGCCTATGTCGCTCTGCTCGCCCATATCGGGCCAGTGGCCCTGGCGCTGACGACCAATCTCACCATCAACTTCCTCAACCGTGCCGACCCCGTGCCGCTCGACGGCGTCTGCCATGTGCTGAAACTCGGCCGGTCACTTGCGATGCTGGAAGTGTCGATCGAACGCACCGACACACGCCAGTTGATCGCGCACGCGACCACGACATACTCGATTCCACCGTCAAAATAGTACGGTAACAGGATACCGTTAAATCAAGCATCTGTTTTTGTTGCGTTATTTTTCACCGCCTCTGTTTGTGCTTTGTTGACGGCCCGACCGCTCTCCCGTATAAGCCGGCCGAGATCGCCGCCTTCCCGGGCTGGCGTTCTTTTTGTGCAGCCAGACTGCGCAAGCCAAGCAACAAGAAACGCCCGTGGCCGGTCCTGCCGGAAGCGGGATCAAACGAGAGACCAACATCATGTCCACCTTCGTTCAGAAGCCGGCGGAAGTTGAGAAGAACTGGATCCTGATCGACGCCGAAGGGCTTGTCGTCGGGCGCCTCGCTTCCATCATCGCCATGCGCCTCCGCGGCAAGCACAAGGCCACCTACACCCCCCATGTCGACGACGGCGACAATGTCATCGTCATCAACGCCGACAAGGTCGTCTTCACCGGCAAGAAGTACACCGACAAGAAGTTCTACTGGCACACCGGCTATCCGGGCGGCATCAAGGAACGCACGATGCGCCAGACCCTCGAAGGCCGCTTCCCCGAGCGCGTGCTCGAGAAGGCTGTCGAGCGGATGGTTCCGCGCGGCCCGCTCGGCCGTCGCCAGATGAAGAACCTCAAGGTCTATGCAGGCGCCACCCATCCGCATGAAGCCCAGCAGCCCGTCGCTCTCGACGTTGCCAAGCTCAATGCCAAGAACACCAAGCGAGGCTGATTATGGCTGATCTCTCTTCCCTCAAGGACCTCGCCGGCGCGACCACGGAATCCGCCGCTCCGGTTCACGTCCGCAAGGTCGATGCGCAGGGCCGTTCCTACGCGACCGGCAAGCGCAAGGACGCGGTCGCCCGCGTCTGGGTCAAGGCCGGCTCCGGCAAGATCATCGTCAACGGCAAGGACTACTCGGCCTATTTCGCCCGTCCGGTGCTGCAGATGATCCTGCGCCAGCCGATGGTTGCCGCCGCTCGCGACACCCAGTTCGACATCGTCGCTACCGTTGCCGGCGGCGGTCTCTCCGGCCAGGCCGGTGCAGTCCGTCATGGCATTTCCAAGGCCATGACCTATTTCGAGCCGTCGCTGCGCGGCGTGCTCAAGAAGGGCGGCTTCCTGACCCGCGACAGCCGCGTCGTCGAGCGCAAGAAGTACGGTCGCGCCAAGGCCCGTCGTTCGTTCCAGTTCTCCAAGCGTTAATCGCTTCGAGTCTGTCGAAATCGTCGCGAAAGGCCGGGGAAACCCGGCCTTTCCTGCATTTTGCATTTCCACTTCGCCCGCTCAACCCCCGTTGGAAAGATGTGGGTCCCTACCCCCTGGGTGGTATCGGGAAAGATTTCATTTACCTCATTCGCGTAAGAATCCCCTGAATAAGCATCCGCTCCCCGGCGAACGCAGCGAGATATTTCAGTGATCGATATTGACGGCAGCCAGCTTTTCGAACTCGCCCCCATTCCGATGTGGCTCGAGGACTTCAGCGGAGTCCAGGAGCTGTTCGAGACCTGGCGCGCCGAGGGGGTAGAGGACCTCCGCGCCTTTCTCGCCGAAGACGGCAATCGGGTGCTCGCCTGCGCAAGCCGGATCCAGGTCCTTGCCGTCAACGCACGGACGCTCGAACTCTTCGAGGCGGAGTCCCGCGACCACCTGGTTTGCAATCTCGGGCAGGTTTTCCGCGGCGAGATGCTATCGAGCCATATCAACGAACTCTGCGCGCTCTGGAGCGGCCGGACCACCTTTTCCAGCAATGCTATCAACTACACGCTTGGCGGCCGCCGGCTCGACATCCAGCTCAAGGGCCAGGTGCTGCCGGGGCACGAGCTGGACCTTTCCCGCGTGCTCGTGACCACCGAGGACGTCACTGCGCGGGAGGATGCGCGGCGCGGCGAGACCGAGAACCGGCGCTATGCGGAAGGCATCTTCGTTCATTCCCCCGTTTCGCTGTGGATCGAGGATTTCAGCCAGGTCAAGCGGCTGATGGACGACGTCCGTTTCCGGGGCATAACCGATTTCCGGGTGTTCACCGACGTGCATCCGGAATTCATCCGCCAGTGCATGAGCGAGATCCGGGTCATCGACGTCAACCAGGCGACGCTCGACCTCTTCATGGCGCAGGACCGAAACGAGCTCCTTCGGCAGCTCGCCGACGTGTTCCGCGACGAAATGGCGAAGAGCTTCCGCGAGCAGCTGATCGAACTCTGGAACGGCAACCTGTTCCACCACCGCGAAGTCGTCAATTATGCGCTGGACGGCTCCGAGCGGCATGTGCTCCTGCAGTTCTCTGTGCTGCCCGGCCACGAGACCGACTGGTCCCTGGTCCAGGTCGCCCTGACCGACATCACCGCGCGCAAGCGCGCCGAAGCCTATCTCGAATATCTCGGCAAGCACGACGTCCTGACCCGACTGCACAACCGCGCCTTCTTCAATGAGGAGCTCAACCGGATCGAACGCAGCTCGCTGCGTCCGATCTCGGCGATCATGATCGATCTCAACGGCCTGAAGGAAGCCAACGACACGCTTGGGCACGAGGCGGGCGACTCGCTCCTGCGCAGGCTCGGCGAGGTGCTGAACGGCGCCACGACCGGACGCAACACCGCAGCCCGCATCGGCGGCGACGAATTCGCCGTTCTGATGCCCGGCTGCGACCGTCAGATGGCGCAGGCCCAGATCGAGACGATCAGCGAACTGTTGAAGATCAACAACCAGTTCTACTCCCGCCTGCCGCTCTCCATCTCCTACGGAATCGCCACGACCGATGGCGGCGAGACGCTGGAAAGCGTGGTTCGCCAGGCCGACCGGGCGATGTACGAACACAAGCGCCAACATTACGAGACCCGCGCGGCCGCGCGTCGGGACGGCGCCAGCTCCGCCGCCTGAGCGGCGCACCGGAGACACGAGCAAAGCGGCCCGAGCGACTGACCGTTGCGCTTGCGTCATCCTCGCCCTATATGCTCGCGGCCAGACCTTCAGCAGCGGGACGGACCAGCCCATGAAACCCAGGATCTTCATCGACGGCGAACACGGAACGACGGGCCTGCAGATCCGCGCGCGCATGGCCGGCCGCAGCGATGTCGAGCTCCTGTCGATCCCCGAGGCGGAACGGCGGAACGGTGCGATGCGCGAGGATCTCCTCAACGCGGCCGACATCGCCATTCTCTGCCTGCCGGACGAGGCGTCTAAAGAGGCAGTCGCCATGACCGCGTCCAACAACAAGGTCCGTATCATCGACACGTCCACCGCCTTCAGGGTGCATCCCGACTGGGCCTACGGATTCGCCGAGATGGACCGCGGCCAGCGCGAGCGGATCCGCGGCGCACGCCACGTCGCCAATCCCGGCTGCTATCCGACGGGCGCAATCGGCCTGATCCGGCCGCTGGTCGAGGCCGGATTGCTGCCGGCGAGCCATCGCGTCAGCGTCAATGCCGTATCCGGCTATACCGGCGGCGGCAAGCAGATGATCGCGCAGATGGAAGATGCCGGCCGTGCCGACCACATCGCATCGCCGCACTTCCTCTACGGCCTGCCGCTCAAGCACAAGCACGTGCCCGAAATGACTGTCCACGGCCGGCTCGATCATGCGCCCATCTTCTCACCGTCTGTGGGACGCTTCCCGCAGGGCATGATCGTTCAGGTGCCGTTGTTCCTGGAGGATCTGGCCCCGGGCGCGACCCTCGAAGGCCTCCATGCGGCGCTCGTCGACCACTATGCGGGCCAGGATATCGTGCAGGTCGTCCCTCTCGCGCAATCGGCGGCGATGCCGCGCGTCGATGCGGTGGAACTTGCCGGCCAGGACACGATGAAGCTCTTCGTCTTCGGCACGCCGGGCAGCGACCAGGTCAATCTGGTCGCCCTCCTCGACAATCTCGGCAAGGGCGCCTCGGGGGCGGCGGTGCAGAACATGGACCTGATGCTTTCGGCGTGAGTGCAGTCATCTGCGTCCTGACCGGATTGGCCGACCCTATCAGCCGTGAGGGCGTGAACGCTCCTCACGGCAATAGGCCCTGTATCCGATAGCGGCGTTTCCGCGGCGGCCGACTTGTGGTACAAGGACCGGGACAACCGGATAGGGCTTCCGATGCGCACCCAGATCGCCAACACGATGTTCGACTTCATCGAGGCGCTCGAGCGGATCTCCACCGAAGAGCAGGCGTTCGAGGAACTGCGCAAGGTCGCCGATTTCTTCGGCTTCCCGTCCTTTGCGATTTCGGGCATTCCGGAGCCGCATGAGCGGATCGATCCCTATGTGCTGCTCAACGGCTGGCCCGAGGAATGGGCCACGCGCTATATGGCGAACCAGTATTTCACCATCGACCCCGTCATCCAGCGGACGCTCCTCTCGGATACAGCCTTTGTCTGGTCGGATGCGCTCAAGCAGACGACCGTCAGCCGCAAGAGCAAGACGTTCATGGAGGAGGCGCGGGACTTCCGCTTCATCGACGGCTTCTCGGTGCCGATCCACTCGCTCGCAGGGTTTCGCGCGATCGTCACCTTCGCCTCGGACCGTGTCGACCTCTCGACCGAGGCCCGCGGCGCGCTGCATATGATTGCGATCTACGCACACAACAAGATCAAGGAACTGAAGTCCGGCGGCAAGCCGCCGCTCCTCGATACGACTGTGCGCCTTTCCCTGCGCGAGAAAGAGTGCATGTCCTGGTGCGCCGAGGGCAAGACCGCCTGGGAAATCTCCGCCATCCTCGGTATTTCGGAGCGCACCGTGGCGCATATACTGGAAAACGCCCAGCGGAAGATGAACGTCACCAACCGCACTCATCTCATCGCCGAAGCCCTGCGCATCGGGTTGATCCGGTAGGCTGTCAACAGGGTAAATCTGCCCATAGCGAGCCGCAGCGCTTTGTTGCGAAATCCCCCTGAATTTTTGGGGGACATTGACATGATGCGGATTATCACGTCGGAGAATGTCGACGACCATGCCGAGCTGATGGAGCAGGTCTGGCGCTTTCGCCACCGTCAGTTCGTCGAGCGGCTGGGATGGCGGGAACTGGCAAGCGAGGATGGCCGGGAAAAGGATCGCTTCGATACCGCGGACGCTATCCATCTCGTCGCCGAGCAGGCAAGCAAGGTCGTCGGCTATACCCGGCTCCTCCGCACGTCCGGCCCGCATCTTCTTTCCGACGTCTATCCGCATATCATGCAGGGCCAGGCCTGGCCGCGGGAGCGCGACGTCTACGAATGGACCCGCTGCATCTCGGACGTCGATGCGGACAGGTTCGGCGAGGTCCAGGCGTCGCATCTGCTGATAACAGGCGTGCTCGAATTCTGTCTCATCGCCGGCATCCGGGGCATGATCGTCGAGACGCATCCCAAGCTTGTCACCTGGATGCTGGAGACGGGTTACAAGGTCGAGACGCTCAACACACCGCAGGACATGAAGGGCGTGCCTGTCGTGCCGGTCTATATCGGGGCGACACAGACAGCGCTCGACCGCCATCACGCCATGTTCGGCATCGCCGGCAGCGTGCTCGATATCGACGAGGGGCTGACCAATCCCGTCAGCGGGCGCGGGACGCTCCGCCACCTCCCCGGCCTCGCCATCCACGACACCGAGCCGCCGGCCTATGCCCCGGACGTCGATTTTGGTGCCATGCGGGAATCCTCTGGAAAACACTCGCATTGAGGACGCCGCGCGACCAAAGCCGGGTACAATAAATGCCGGGGCCCGAACGTCTGAGATCGGAGACCCGTCCGATTGGAGAAAGCATGTCCCGCATCCTGGCCACCATCGCCCTCGTCGCGCTGTCGACGCTCGCAGCGCAAGCCGACGAATCCGCCTTCTACGGCTCGTGGACGATCGTCTCGTCCAGCAAGGCGCCGTGGGAAGACCCTGCTCATCCGATGGTGACCAACGACGATGCGGTCTATATCGGCAAGGTGGTGACGATCGCGCCGGGGCGGATGGACGGGCCCGACATGCTCGGTTGCGGCAAAACCGAGCTTTCAATCGAACCGCTCCCCTATGAGGCGCTGTTCGAGGGGGGGCTTGCGACGGATCCCACCAATCCGGCTGCACCCGAAGATATCGAAAAGGCAAAGCGCCTCGCGCACGAGATCGGCTTTGCAACGTCCCCGGTGGACTCGCTGTTCCACGGCTGCTCGGAGCTCATCCTGCACAAGGTCGACGCGCGAACGCTGGCCTTCGGTCTCGACAACCGCATTTACCGGCTCGAGAAGAAGTAGCAATCAGCTGCGCACTGTCACGTCGGTCGGGCGCGGAAGCTCGCCATAGAAGCCGCGCCAGTGCGCGACGCTGAATCCGAGCAGCACGAGTGCGAGCGCCTGATGGGTCAGCGCCACGTCGAGCGGAACCGCCATGAGCAAGGTGGCGATGCCGACGGTCGCCTGGGCACAGACGAGCAGGAAGAACACTATGCCGCGATTGGCATGCGTCGTGCCGCGGTGCCGGGCGAGAAGAACGATCATCTGCACCAGCGCCAGGGTGACGAGCACATAGGCATTGGTACGGTGAAGCCACTGCACGGCTTTGGCATTCTCGAAGGCGTTCAGCCAGACCGGCTGCAGCACGGTCAAGCCATCAGGAACCATTGCCCCGTCCATGAGCGGCCAGGTATTGTAGGCGAGACCGGCATCCATGCCCGCCACGAGAGCGCCGAGATAGATCTGCAGCAGGACCACGAGCACGACGAGACCGGCGAGCCGGCTCGCACCGGAGCCCGGCAGGGCCTGGCCCGAATGCGGACTGAGCGCCCGCCACATCCAGGTCACCGAAGCGAAGATCAGACAGGCGACCGTCAGGTGAACGGCAAGCCGGTACTGGCTGACGTCGACGCGATTGGCGAGGCCAGACGCGACCATCCACCAGCCGATCGCCCCCTGCACGCCGCCAAGGACGAGGATGCCGACGAGCGGCCAGCGGATCCCGCGCTCGAGCCGTCCGGTGATCCAGAAGAATGCGAGCGGGAGAGCGAAGATCAGGCCGATCGAGCGGGCGATCAGACGATGGGCCCATTCCCACCAGAAGATCCGCTTGAATTCCTCCACGGTCATGCCCTTGTTGACCTGCTCGTATTCCGGAATCTTCTGGTAGAGCGCGAATTCCTCCTGCCATTCCTCCGCGGAGAGCGGCGGCACGACCCCGTGGATCGGCTTCCATTCGGTGATGGAAAGACCGGAATCTGTGAGCCGCGTGGCACCGCCGACGAGAACCAGGGCGAAGAGCGCGAAGAGGACGACGAGCAGCCAGGCACGAACCAGCCGCCGATTGCGTTCGATACGGTCGATCTCCTTGTAAATCCGGGTCTCGAGGGTTATCTCGCTCACAGCCATGGCAGGTTCCTTTCTCGGGGCACATGCTCTGCATGAGGCCCGGCCCGCTGGCAAGATGGAAACAGGGATTGTGAGACAATATGCCCGATACGCTGCGCAGGATCATCGGCACTATTCTCCTGGTCGTGCTCGTCCTTCTCTATGCCCTCCTGGCAGTCACCATTGCCTCGGCCACGCTCGGCACCTCACCCTGGTATGTCCATCTCGCCTATTTCTTCTTCACCGGTTTTCTCTGGATACTGCCCGCCATGGGCATCATCAAATGGATGCATCGCCCGGCGCGAAAGTAGACTTCTGCTCCGAGCCATTAACCGCGTGTTTACCAGTGCCGCCCAAATAACCCTGCACCCAGCGGCAAGTTAAGTTTTCATCCTGATCTTTCCGGATATTGTCCCCCTCGATCTTGGCCTCAACCGCATTTTCGTCGGGGAGAACCGTGCCGTGCGCGCAGGGCAAATGAATTTTCAGACGATGGGCTTGCTTCAAGACCGTCCGGCATATGATCTGGCATCTCTCACGGTGGACCGCTCCCGCATGGCCGGCAATCTCACAGTGTCGATCCACAGCAGGATTGAGCCTCTGGAAGAGGCGTGGCGCGGGCTCGAGGCGCTCGGAATCAACTCGCTCCACCACGGCTATGACTGGTGCCGTGCCTGGATCAACGAATTTTCTCGCCCGCTCGCCATCGTGGAAGGGCGGCTCGACGGAAAGATCGCCTTCATCCTGCCGCTCGAGATCGTCCGCGGACGCATGTTCACCTCGGCGCAGTTCATCGGGGCCGAACATTCCAATCTCAATACCGGCCTGATGTCGGAAGCCTTCCTGGACGCTGCCGACCCGCATCTTATGGCGGCGGTCGGCGCCGCGATCCGCTCGACCGTCACCGGCGCCGATTTCGTGCTCCTCACCAATATTCCGCAGACCTGGCGTGGGCGGTCGATGCCCTTTGCGATGCTGCATGGCGTCGAGAACCAGAACCACGCCTTCGCGCTGACCATGCAGCCGGACTTTGCCGCCACCCTGGCCCAGCTCAGCGCCAAGCGCCGTCGCAAGAAGTTCGGCCAGAGCCACCGCCGGCTCGAATCGATGGGCAGCTATACCCATGTCGTGGCAGAAAGCCCGGAAGAGAAGCGGCATTTCCTCGACCTGTTCTTCGAGCAGAAGGGGCAGAGGCTGATCGAACTCGACCTGCCCAATGTCTTTTCCTGCAATCGGACGCGGGAATTCCTGCATCGGCTTGCACAGCTTCCGCAAACCGACGACCGCTTCGCGCTCCGGCTGCATGCGCTCCGGATGACCGGCGGCGAGCATGCGGGTGAAATTCCGGCGATTGCCGGCCTGTCGCGCAAGGGAGACCACCTGATCGTCCAGTTCTGTACGATCGGCAGCGGGCCCCTGACCCAGGCAGCACCCGGCGAGCTGCTGTTCCACCTGATGGTGGAGCGCTACAATGCAGGTGGCGGACTGCAGCTCTTCGACTTCGGGATCGGCGACATGCCGTTCAAGCGCGCTTGGACGAATGTCGAAACCGTTCAGGTCAATGTGACCCTGCCGCTGACGCAGCTCGGTCGCCTCGCGGCACTGAAGGAAGAAACCACGACCCGCCTCAAGGCCGCCATCAAGCAGAATCCGGCCGTCTATTCGTTCCTGCAGCGCATCCGCGCCCGCGTCCATAACGGCGCGCAGGAGAAAGCGGTCGAGGCCGATCGCGACGAGGATTGAGGCGCCCGGCCGGGCCGGCCCCAAGATACCCCTTCGAGCGCCTCAGGCGGCCTTGCTGCGGCCCGACGACGGCGGCATCGGCTTGTTGTTGCCGAAGAGCAGAACAACGTCGTCGTAGCCGGCTTCGATGAAGCTCCGGGCCGCGGCCTCGATCTCCTCGTCCGACGCATCGGCCGCCGAGAGAATGATTTCGGCCTGATCGTTGCGCGCCAGGCGGCGAACCCCCTCGACATTGGCCGGACCGCATTCGACGATCACCATGTCATAGGCGCTTGCGAGCGAGTCCACGATCATGCCGAGGCGCTCTGCGCCACGCATCGCGCGCTTCGCATTGGCCGTTCCATGCGGCAGGATATGGGCATCCGACAGGCGGTCGCCATGGATGGTGTCCGCGATCGCGGCCTCGCCGCAGAGCAGATCGGTGATCCCGGCCTGGCGCACGTCCTCGGCCATGAGGCGGGTCGGGAGCGCCGAACCGGTCATGTCGATGAGGATCGTCTTGCGGCCCATTTCGGCCACCGTGCGGGCCAGGATGACCGTCGAGGTCGAACCGGCATCACCAGACAGTGATACAGCAACCGCAACGTTGACGTCGGTGTCTATGAGGTGGCGCGCGACGGCGTTGACCGAGAATTCCTCATCGATGAAATCGTCGGCGGCCGCGAGCATCGCGGCGTCGGCCGGCGCTTCGGGCTCCATCGACAGCAGGCTCGCGACCTTGGTCTTGACCGGTTCAACAGCGGCGGCCGGTGGTGCAGCGCGAGCCTCGACCGGGACTGCGGGCGCGGCAGGCTGGGCGGCCAGGCGCCCCGCCATGAGAGCCGCTGCGGTCTCGTCGGCGGCGACGTCGGGCGTGATCGCACGATCGGTCGCGACGGTCCGAACGGCGGCGCTCTCGACGACGGCGTCCTCTTCGACGTCCGGTTCGGTGAAGCGGATGGCTCGGCCGGAGAACAGCTCCGACAGCATGACGTAGACCGCACTCAGGATGAAGCCTGCGAGCGCTGCGACGACGGTGATCGGCAGCACCTTCGGGAAATAGGGCTCCGCCGGCAGGGTCGCATTGGAGATGATGCGGGCGTCGGCCGGCGTGGCGTTCATGTCCTGGCGGGACACCGCTTCGCGGTAGCGCGCAAGATAGGTCTCGAGGAGCTGGCGCTGCGCCGCGGCCTCGCGTTCGAGCGCTTTCAGGCCGACCTGTCGCTCCTCGCTGACCGCCGTGTCCGCCTTGATCGTGCCGAGTTGCTGGACCAGCTGCTTTTCCCGGTCACGGGCGACACGTGCCTCGCTTTCGAGGCTTGCGAGCACCTTGCGGGTCTCGCGCCGGATCTGCTCGGTTATGCCCGTGAGCTGAGCACGCAGCGCCTTGAGGCGCGGATGCCCCTCCAGCATCGTCGTCGACAAATCGGCGATCTGGCCCTCGATGGTCGACTGGGTCTCCTTGAGGCGCTGGATCATCGGCGAAGCGACGACTTCGGCGAGCGAATCGCCGTCGCGGCCCGATTTCAGAGCCGCCCGCACGCTTTCCGCCCTGGCCTCCGCATTCGCCCTCTCCCCGCGCACGCGGGCGAGCTCGAGCGAAATGTCGTTCAACTGCGTCTCGGCGAAGGTGTTCTGCTCGCCGGTGCGGTAGATGTCCGACGACGCACGGTATTCGGCGACCTTGGCTTCGGCGTCGCGCACCTTCTCGCGCAGATTGGCGATCTCGGGTTCGAGCCACTTCGCCGTGTCGCTGGTCGTGTCGAGCTTGGCGCCGGATTGCAGGGCCAGATAGACTTTGGCCATCTCCGTCGGCACCTGGGCCGCGAGCTTGGGGTCCTTTGAAGAGAACTGGATGGCGATGACGCGCGATTTCTCGACCTGGTAGACCTGCAGCTTCTTGTAGAACTCCTTGAGCACCCGCTCCTCGGGCGGCACGTCGAGCGGGTTCTTGACGAGTCCGGTCAGGACAAGCACGCTCGTCAGCGGATCGGGGTTGGCGCTCGGGTCGAATTCCGGCAGGCCGCCGAGCTTAAGCTCCTTGGCCACCTGCTTGATCAGGTCGTTGGACTGGAGGAGCGCGACCTGCGAGGCGACCCCGGCCTCGTCCAGGATCGGCTCCGGCGTCACCGGCTGCGTCTGCTGGCTGTCGATGGACGGGTTGCGGGTCTCGATGAGGATCCGCGTTTCTGCCTGGTAGCTTGGTGAGACGAGGCTGGACACGCCGAAGGCCGCGCCGCCGAGCGCGACGGTGGACAGAAGCACGAGCAACCGCCGCCGCCAGATGGCGCCGACGAGACCGCCGAGATCGATATCCGCGTCCTGATCGCTGTAACGTCTGTCCGACATGCGCCCCACTCCATACATCGCCCGGCAAACCTAAAGAGACAAGGTAAGCGAAGGGTTAATGCAGACACAGATTAGTCGAGCGATCGGCCTGCTCTCCAAAATTGCCGCCCGGATCGCCAGCGCTTTACCGGCTGTTAACCTTAATCGAAGGATAACAGAACTCATGACAGCGACCTTACGGACGGCCCACCCGTTAACCGTCCCGTCGTCGCTCGGACTTGAGGCGCGTTGCGCCGGAAACGCGGAGACTGACCCGAATGACCACCGTCCCGACACGGCGCCGTCTTTCGATCGCCCTCATGCTGGCGGTCGCCGCCTGCGCGACTTCCTGCACGTCCTACCGCCCTGCCCCCAAGGCCTTCCACGAGGCTACGATCCAGCCCTATCGGGTCGATTCCGGCGACCGGCTGCGCATCACCGTTTTCGACCAGCGCGACCTGACTAACACTTATTCCGTCGATCAGGCCGGCTACGTCGCCTTCCCGCTGATCGGCTCGGTTGCGGCTCGCGGCCGCACGCTGCAGGAACTCGAAGGCCAGATCGCCGCGCAACTGCAGAAGGGTTACCTGCGCAATCCCGACGTCTCCATCGAGGTCGATCGCTATCGCTCGATCTTCGTCATGGGCGAAGTCGGCCAGCCGGGCCAATATACCTATGTTCCCGGCATGACGGTGCAGAACGCGATCGCGCTTGCCGGCGGCTACACACCGCGCGCGCTGCAGGCCAATGCCGACATAACCCGCAAGATCAATGGAGAAATTCTGACCGGCCGGGTGCTCATTTCCGACCCGGTGCTCGCGGGCGACACGATCTATGTCCGCGAACGCCTGTTCTGATCTCGCACGATCGATGACAGATGAGCAGCCGTTGCGGATTCTCCATTGCTTCAGGTCACCGGTCGGCGGCATCTTCCGCCATGTCCGGGATCTCGCGATCGAGCAGAGCCGCGCCGGCCACCAGGTCGGCATCCTGTGCGACTCCTCGACCGGGGGCGCCCACGAGGAGCGTCTCTTCGAGACCATCATGCCCTACCTCTCTCTCGGCCTGGCGCGCATGCCGATCGACCGCTCGATCACGCCGCGCGACGTGCGGGCCTTCTGGAAGAGCTACAAGGAGATAAGAAGTTTGCGGCCGGACATTCTGCACGGCCACGGCGCCAAGGGCGGCGCCATGGCCAGGCTTGCCGGCACGCTGTTGCGGGTGAACAGGTATCGCGTATCCCGCCTTTATTCGCCGCATGGCGGCAGCCTGCATTTCGACCGCTCGCGCTGGAGCGGCTGGGGCGTGTTCAAGCTCGAACGCCTGCAGGAATGGTTCACCGACGGCCTGGTCTTCGTCTGCGAATTCGAACACCGGAGCTACGAGGAGAAGATCGGCACGCCGGTGCGCCGCTACGAGGTCGTCTATAATGGCGTGGGCGAGGCCGATTTCGAACTCGTGCCCGAAGACCCCGATGCCGTGCACTTCCTGTATGTCGGCATGCTCCGCGACCTCAAGGGTCCTGACATCTTCGTCGACGCCTTCGCCAAGACCGAGCGCATATTGAAGCGGCCGCTGTCGGCGATGATGATCGGAGACGGTCCGCAGAAGCAGAAATATCTCGACATGATGACGGTTCGCGGGCTCGGCCGGCGCATCACCATGCTGCCGGCGATGAATATCCGCGAGGCCTTCGCCCGCTCGCGAAACGTGGTCGTGCCATCGCGTGCCGAATCCATGCCCTATATCGTTCTCGAAGCGCTCGCTGCCGGCCGCACCGTGATAGCCTCCGATGTCGGCGGCATTTCCGAAGTGCTGGGTCGCGAAAGCGAGGCGCTGGTGCCTGCGGGCGACAGCGACGCATTGGCGCGCGCCATGGCGCGCTCGATCACCGAACCGGACTGGCCAGCCAAAAACATGCCTGAGCGCGAGCGCTTTCATGCCGTCTTCAGCTCCCGGACCATGGCGTCCCGGATTACCGCGCTCTACCAGGAACTCCAGCGGCGATAGGGGTTTGGGCCTATCCCTGAGAACGCTCCGAGACCACTTCCCGGTCGCCGGGGTCGATCCCCTTTCGGGACGCAGCGCGCGCCGGGCCGTAAGCGTTTCTTAGGGCCTTTGCACTACCGTGCCGGAAACCAGTTTTGAGTATCCAGGCATGAATCAGGCAGAGAAGAACGAAGTCGACCTCGATGTGGACCGCCTGCGCAAGCAGGTGTCCGAGATCCGGACCATTTCTTCGGAGGAGACCACGGCGGGCAAGCGTCCCAGCCAGCCTGCGGAGCTCAACGAATTCGCAAAGCGGGTCGCCGCCCAGTTCCGCGAGGAGAAGCTGTCGCCGGCGATGATGACGGGGCTCTTCCGCCTGGTCGACTTCGTCGCGCTTTTCCTGCTCGGCTGCGCCATCAGCTACGGCTATGTCCAGGAAGTCCGGGTGATGACGGTCTACACGCTGACCATCGGCGCCGGCGCGGCGCTAAGCGTGCTCTTCCTGCAGCTCGCTGATTGCTACCAACTTCCGGTTATGCGGGCGCCCCGCCCCACATTCGGCCGCCTTATCGGTGCCTGGGCGCTGTCCTTCGCCGCGATGGCGATGGTGCTCTTCTTCATGAAGGTCGGCGGCACCTATTCCCGTGTCTGGTTCGCCGGCTGGTTCGTGCTCGGCGCCAGCTATCTGCTCTCCGCGCGTCTCGTCACCGCCTGGGCACTGAAGCGCTGGTTGCGCAACGGCATCCTCGAACGCCGCGCAGTCATCGTCTGCGGCGGCAACCCGGCGCGCGAATTGATCCGCAACCTCGAATCGCAGGCCGACAATGACATCCGCATCCTCGGTGTGTTCGACGACCGTCTCGACCGTCGCTCACCCGACTTGATCGCCGGCTATCCGAAGCTCGGCACGGTGGCGGAACTCGTCGAGTTCGTCCGCGCGGCCCGGGTCGACATGCTGATCATTTCGCTTCCGCTGACGGCGGAAAAACGCATCCTCGATCTCCTGCGCAAGCTCTGGATCCTGCCCGTCGATATCCGGCTGGCGGCGCATGCCAGCAATCTGAAGTTCCGTCCGCGCGCCTATTCGCATGTCGGCAAGGTGCCGATGCTCGACGTGTTCGACCGGCCGATCAGCGACTGGGACTCTGTCGCCAAGCGGATCTTCGATCTGTTCTTTGCGACGCTTGCCATCCTCTGCCTCTGGCCGGTGATGCTGGGCGCGGCGATCGCCGTGAAGCTGACCTCCAAGGGGCCGATCATCTTCAAGCAGATGCGGCACGGCTTCAACAACGAGTCGATCAAGGTCTACAAGTTCCGTTCGATGTATACGGACATGTCCGACGTGACCGCCGCCAAGGCCGTGACAAAGGGCGATCCGCGGGTGACGCCGGTCGGGCGCTTCCTGCGCAAGTCCTCCATCGACGAGCTGCCGCAGCTCTTCAACGTGCTCACCGGCGAGCTCTCGCTGGTCGGCCCGCGTCCCCATGCGGTGCTCGCGCAGACCCACGACCGTGTCTATGCCGACGTCGTCGAAGGCTATTTTGCCCGCCACCGGGTCAAGCCGGGGGTCACTGGCTGGGCGCAGATCAACGGCTGGCGCGGTGAGATCGATTCGGACGAAAAAATCCGCTTCCGCACCGCCTACGACCTGCATTACATCGAGAACTGGTCGCTCTGGTTCGATCTCAAGATCCTGTTCCTGACGCCGATTCGCCTGCTCAATACGGAAAACGCCTATTGACCGCGATCGACGCCACAAACGCCATCGGGCACCAGCCGAAGCGCATGGCCCTGCGCTTCGCCGGGTCGGGCCTCGTGGCCTTCGGCGTCTTTCTCTCGGGCTTCGTGATCGCCGAGCCCGCGCCCTACGAACTCTTCATGGCGTTCCTGATCGGCGTCTGGTTCATCCTCGGTCTGCCGATCTCGCGCACCACGGGGGTGCTGCTCGCCTTCATGCTCACCTTCATGACCGGCGGTTTCCTGTCGATCACACAGATGGCGTCGATCGGCACGGCCCCGATCTATATGGGGGTGTCGCTCTTCCTGACGCTGTCGGCCGTGTTCTTCTCGGCCATTGTCGAGGATGACTGGCGGCGCCTCCGGCTGATCTTCAATGCCTGGTCGGCCAGCGCCGTGATTACCGCTCTGCTCGGCATTGCCGGCTATTTCAAGCTCTTCCCCGGCGCGGAGGTGTTCACGCTCTATGACCGCGCCAAGGGTGCCTTCCAGGATCCAAACGTCTTCGGGCCATTCCTCGTGGCTCCTGCTCTCTACCTGATCCACGGCATGCTCACCGGCAAGGTCGCATCCCTGCCGATCAAGGCCGGTGCGCTCGGGATCATCACAATCGGCGTGCTCCTGTCCTTCTCCCGCGCAGCCTGGGCTCTGTTCCTGTTCTCGGCCGCGATGATGGTATTGGTCATGTTCATCAAGGAACGGACAGGCACCTTCCGCCTCAAGATCCTGGCACTCACGCTCGGCGGACTGATCTTCGCCGTGGTCGCCATCGTGGTGGCCCTGCAGATTCCGCAGGTCTCCGACCTGCTGACCAGCAGAACCTCGCTGGTACAGGACTATGACGGCGGCCATCTCGGACGCTTCGACCGGCACAAGCTCGGCTTTCTCGCGGCGATGAGCCAACCGCTCGGCATCGGGCCGATGGTGTTCAGCACCATCTATCCGGAGGACGAGCACAATATCTGGCTCAAGTCGCTGACAAGCTACGGCTGGCTCGGCTTCGTCGCCTATGTCGGCCTCGTCTGGACGTCGATCTGGTACGGCTTTCGCTACCTGCTGCGCGACCGACCCTGGCAGCCTTACCTCATGGTCGCCTGGATCGCGCTCTGCGGCCATGAGCTGATCGGCAACGTCATCGACACCGACCACTGGCGGCACCACTTCATGCTGTTCGGCATCCTCTGGGGCTGCATCGCTCTCGAACACGCCTACCAGCGCGCCCGGGCGCGCGGAACCCGCATCCATGGCCCCTGACAGTCTGCCCGACGCCTCCCCTGCCCGGCCGCTCTCGATCCTGCAGATCCTGGAACCGAGCGGCGGCGGCTCCGGCCGGCACTTCGTCGATCTCTGCGGCGCGCTCGCGGCACGCGGACACCGGGTCACGGCGATCTATTCGCCACGCCGTGCCGAACAGCGCTTCGTCGACGAACTCGCCGCCCTCCCGCTCGAAGCGGTCCATCCCGTCGACATGCGGCGTTCTCCCTCGCCCGCCGATTTCGGCGCCTGGCGGGCGATCCGCGCGGTGATCCGTGCCAAGGGACCCTTCGATGTCGTCCATGCCCACAGCTCCAAGGCGGGCGCCCTGGCACGGCTCCGCTGGCCGGGCGGACGGCCGGCCGTGATCTATACGCCGCATGCCTTCCGCACCATGGATCCGACCATCGGCAAAGCCTCCCGGCTCCTCTATGGCTTGATCGAGGGCCTGTTCGGCCGTCTTCTCTCTGACGCCGTCATCTGCGTGTCCGACGACGAGCGGCGGCATGCCGAAGAGACCCTGCATATCCCGGCTCGGCGGCTGGAGACGGTGATCAACGGCGTCTCTACCCCGCCCTGGGGCGATCGCGCCGCGGTCAGGGCGCGGCTCGGCCTCAAGCCGGACAGCTTCGCCTTCGGCTTCGTCGGGCGCCTGTCGCACCAGAAGGCGCCCGAACGCCTCGTCGAAGCCTTCCGGCGGATCTCGCCGCAGCGGCCGTCGGCGGAACTCGCGATGATCGGCGCCGGGGAGCTGGAAGCCGACGTGAAGCTCCGCATCCTGGAGGGTCACCTTTCCGGGCGTGTCCATCTCGGTGCCGAAGTGCCCGGCGCGGCAGCCATGCAGGCCTTCGATGCCCTGGTCATGCCGAGCCGCTACGAGGCGATGTCCTATGTGATGCTGGAAGCGGCGGCAGCCGGACTGCCGATGGTGCTCTCCGACGTTGGCGGAGCCTCGACGGTCGTGGAGCACGGGGTCAACGGCCTGATCGTGCCGAATGACGACGATGTCGCCGAGCTCACAGAGGCGATGCTCTCGGCTTCGTCGGACGAGCGCCTCCCTGCACTCCGGACTGCAGCGGCGCTCCGGACCAACCGCTTCACCCTCGACCGCATGGCGAGCGAGACCGAAGCGGTGTACATCCGGCGGCTCGAAGGCCGATCATGACCGCGCCAAAATTCCGCTTGCATCGCCGGGCCGGAGCGTCTATCCGGTGCAGGCCCAAGCGGCATGGCCGATGTGACATCGGCCGGACGAAGCGTCGTACGGAGTGTAGCGCAGCCTGGTAGCGCACTTGACTGGGGGTCAAGGGGTCGTGGGTTCGAATCCCGCCACTCCGACGCTTTTCTGAGATATCAATCACCTACGTTGACTCGTTGAAGTGAAGTATCAGCCGGCGGTCAACTCATCTTTGATGGGTCTTGGCGCGTCACCGGATGATTCTGGCGCCGGCAGCGTTGCCTTCATGAACCTTTTCGCCGCCGTCGGATTTTCCCACGATCACCCTTGCCTCGGAAGACGACGGGAGTCAGCATTGTCCAGCAGAGGCCGGCCTCCGATCCAGGGCGGATGTCGAGCTGAGGAGGCGCTATCGGATGGAAGCGGTGGTCGGCAGGATCGAGCAGCTCTGGCGCTACCCGGTCAGCTCCCTCGGCGGCGAGCGTCTCGAGACCCTGCCCGTCGGACCCCGCGGCGCCGATGGCGACCGGTCATGGTGCCTCGTCGACGTGGAGACGGGGCGTGCCGCAGCGCCTGAGACCGAAGAACGCTGGCGAGCGGCGCTCTTTCTCTCTTCGAGACGGGGGGCGGAAGCGCCGGAGATCGGCTTTCCCGACGGAACCTGGCACTCCGTCCGCGAGTCGCCTATCGGCCGGCGCCTGTCCGATCATTTCGGTTTCGCCGTGATGCCGCGCCCCTACGAAGCCGCGCCCGGCTCCACGGATGCTGCGGCCAGCAACCGCTACGACCCCAGCCCGGTGCATCTCGTTACGACAAGTGCACTCGAGCATCTGACTGTACTCGCGGCGCCCGCGACCATCGATGCCCGGCGTTTCCGACCGACGGTGCTGGTTCGCACCACGGCACCGCCGGCATTCCTGGAAAAATCCTGGCTCGGCGTCGAGATCCGGGCGGGCTCGGTGGTCCTCGAGGGCATGGATGAGGCCAAGCGCTGCGGAATGACCTTCATTGCTCAGCCGGGGCTGCAGTCCGAGCCCGAGATCCTGAGGGCGGTGCTGCGCAACAACCAGCGCAATTTCGGCATCTATTGCAACGTCCGTGCGCCCGGCGTGCTGGCGGTGGGCGATGCCGTCATCGTCGGCTCCGATTGACTGCGCCACGCTCGCGGGCTCGACCGACGACGGCCAGTCAGGCGGCGCTCAGTGCAAGCCCGCTTTCGTCGTCGAGGATCGCCTGCGCGATAGTCTCGCCTATGTCGCGCGCACTGGTCAGTCCCTGGACGAAGGGCAGCTTATGCAGCAGGAAGGCGATCGAGCCGCAATAGAGGCGGTTGGTGAGATCCTGCTCGAAGAGGGGACGGAAGCTGCCGTCGAGATCGACGCCGCCGGTGCGGGCGATGCTGTCCTCGGCCGGGGAAAGTTCTGCCAGCGGCTCGTGCGTCGCAGCCTTGCGGATCACGCCCTGCGACCTGAGCGTCGGGAACGGAATGTCACGGGCGGAAAGTGGCGACTGGCCTGTTGCATCGATGAAGGAGTCGAAGCGAAGGTCTTGACCATCAAGCCGCACCACCGCCCCGCGCTCGACCGGCGCCGTGTCGATCTCGCTGTCATTGCCCAGCGCGACGATGTCGAGCTTGCCGGCGCGACGAAGCGCCAGGAGACGCCGGATCGAGTCGTGCGGTACCGTGGCGTAGTCATCGACGAACACGGTCTTGAAATGTTTGTGGAAGCGCTTGAGATCGCGGCTATTGAGATGCGGGATCGCAGGCGCGATGACTTCATGCATGCGCAGAATGGCATAGCGCCACTCCACGGTATGGCGCCGTTTCTTGTTCGCCTCGGCCTCGGCGAGGTTCTGCGCCGCCCAGACGAAGGGATCGGCCTCTTCACGTGCGCGGAAATAGGCCGGCGCCACGGTTTCCACGCTGAGAAGCCCGAGGCCGATCGATGCGGCGTAATCCGGGTCGCAAGCGACGAGTTCGCGCCTGAAGAGATCGAACAGGGCGTCGAGCAGATGCTCGCCCTGGCTTCCGATCGCGTTGTCGACCGCACTTTTTGTACAGTGGATGAGCGGCCGGTAGGGTATCTCGCAGTAGAAGTCGGCTTCGGGCAGCACGCCCTTGCGCGACATCAGCGTCGCATGGAAGCCCTCGGCCTTCGGCTTGGGCAGATATTGCAGGTCGCCCGCCGCATCGAGCAGGAAGCCGCCATGCGCCGTCGCCACCGTCACCAGCGCATCTATTGCGCTGAGCGACGTCCCGAGAATGCCGAGCCGGCCTGCCGGTATCGTCTTGAGAACCGGCGCGGGCCAGGGCGAGACGAAATAGCCGGGGTTCGTTTCGGTCGTGTCGGGCCAGTCGTGACCGGTCGCCATCACGACATGGTCGAAGACGGTTTCGACCGGATCGGCGTCGGCTGCGTCCACGCGCAGGCGAATGTCGTCGCGCCGAAGTTCGATATCGGCGACGCGGTGGGCGCCCTTGACGTCGATGATGTGGCCGCGGCTCCTGCCGAGTTCGACGACCTGCCGGAATTGGGCCTGGAGGTATTCGCCGAGAACCACGCGCGGATAGAAGGCGCGTTCGTCGATGGCATCCCGGGGGATGCCGAGACGCAGGAGGTCATCGGGCGACTGTCGCCGAAGCCAGCCGACCAATGTCTCGCAGATTTCAGGCAGTTCGATGCTGGCGATGTTGGACAGCATCATGCGATCGTTGATGTCGGGGTGATAGGGCGTGCCCAGGCCCGGCTCCGCTTCCCGTTCGAAGACTGTGATTGCGAGCGGCGCCGGGTTCGCGACCAGGCCCTTCAACGTGTAGATGCCGGTCGGGCCTGAGCCGATGATCGCGATACGTGATGGCATGTTCGGGGAGACTTCCGGTTCGAGAGCTCCCGCAACAACGACGCTGATGCCGGCGAGGTTCCGCCTTGCCCCGCCGGCTGCCGCCAAATCGTCTCAATCACGCCCAAAAGCGGACGTGCCGGTCAGTGAACCAGCTGCGCCCGCTCGGCCGACAGAAGTTCGTTGGTGATCTGCGCGATCTCTGCCTCGAGCACGCTGACCGAGTTCTCGTTTTTCGTGACCTTGAAGGAATAGTTGGCCTGACGCGCGGCCTCAACCAGGAAAATGCGGGCAATCTCGTCGGAAATCAAACCTTTGAGCGCCCGGGAGCAGCCCATGACCGCGTGCTTGTAGGCCCGATTGTTCTTGCGTGGCCAGCGCTCGAGCAGGCACTCCGCCGCCTGCCTGGAGTTGGAGATCCTGAGCCGGACCGGCTTTTCGTCGCCGATTTCGAGCCAGACCACTTTCGACCATTCCACCGCCTTCATGCCGGTTCCCCTTCGACCACAGAGTCATTCTGCGATTACGAGGGTAGTTCCGCTAGCTTGCACGAAGATTGCGCCGGTACGCGGATGTTGCGCGCCTGCCACGCCGAAGCGCCGCGCAGGCGCCCTCAGCGCACCTGGTCGAGCAGTCGCTTGCACTCCAGGAGGTCGAAGAGAGCCTCTTGCAGAAGGGCGCGGTCTTCCTTGCCGAGCGTGCCCCCGGTGGCGGTGAAGTCCTGCTCGTCGGTGGCGCCGATCAGCCCGAAGAAGCGCCGACTGGATGGTGTCTTGGGCCGGCCGACGATCTGATCGTCCTCGAAGACGACGGTCTTCTGAACCGCCTGGAGCTGGGGTTGGGCAGGCGACGAATGCGCGGGCTGCTCGGCCTCGCTCTGTGCCGCAAGCGCTTCCATCGTGGCGAGATCGCCGCTCGCCGCGGCGGCGACGAACTTGTTGCCATTGGTCTTCAGGAGCTTCTGCACGCCCTTGATCGTATAGCCGTGATCGTAGAGCAGGTGCCGGATGCCCTTGAGGAGTTCGACGTCCTCCGGTCGATAATAGCGACGGCCGCCGCCGCGCTTCATCGGCTTGATCTGCGGAAAACGGGTTTCCCAGAACCGAAGCACGTGCTGAGGCAAATCCAGATCGTCGGCGACCTCGCTGATCGTCCTGAAGGCGTCGGGGCTCTTTTCCATCTATCAGGCCTTGGCGGACTTGGCCTTGCGCGCCAGGTGGCTCTTCAGGATGCGGTTCTTGAGGACGTTGGAGGCTTTGAAGGTCATTACCCGGCGGGGCGAGATCGGCACTTCCTCGCCCGTCTTCGGATTGCGGCCGATTCGCTCGTTCTTCGAACGCACCTGGAAGGTCGCAAAGGACGACAGCTTGACGCTCTCGCCGCGCACGATGGCATTGCAGATCTCGTCGATCACGGTCTCGACCAGTTGCGCGGATTCGGTGCGCGACAGGCCCACCTTGCGGAACACGGATTCTGCCAGATCAGCTCTCGTCACAGTCTTGCCGCTCATGATCCCCCGCCTGTCAAAACACCGACCGAAGTGGTTGTGAGCCGGAGATTATTGAGGTTGTCAGCCGGGGTCAAGCGGCATGATGCCAGGCGTATCGGATTGAATTTGCTACCAACGCAGCAGGACGGAGCCCCAGGTGAACCCGCCGCCCATGGCCTCGAGCAGGACCACGTCGCCGCGCTTGACGCGCCCGTCGCGCACCGCCTGGTCGAGCGCCAACGGGATCGAGGCGGCGGAGGTGTTGCCATGCTGGTCGACGGTCACAACCACCTTGTCCATGGGGATGCCGAGCTTCTTTGCCGAACCCTCGATGATGCGGATATTGGCCTGATGCGGCACGAGCCAGTCGATGTCAGCGGCACTGAGGCCGGTGGCAGAAAAAGCGTCGTAGATCACGTCGGTGATCATGCCGACCGCGTGCTTGAAGACCTCGCGGCCCTCCATGTGCAGCACGCCCGCCGTCCCTGTGGTCGAGGGGCCGCCGTCGACATAGAGCTTGTCCTTGTGGGCGCCGTCGGAGCGCAGATGCGCGGTCAGGATGCCCTGATCGGCGGTCGTGCCCTCCCCTTCGGCAGCTTCCAGCACTACGGCGCCGGCACCGTCGCCAAACAGCACGCAGGTCGTACGATCCTTCCAGTCGAGGATGCGCGAGAAGGTCTCCGCGCCGATGACCAGCACCCGGCGGGCCATGCCGCCGCGGATATAGAGGTCGGCCGTCGCCATCGCGTAGACGAAGCCGCTGCAGACGGCCTGGATATCGAAGGCCGCACCACGATGGATACCGAGCCGGTTCTGGATGTTGACGGCACTTGCCGGGAAGGTGTTGTCGGGCGTCGACGTCGCCAGCACGATCAGGTCGATCTCGGAGGCCTCGACCCCGGCATGAACGAGTGCTGCGCGCGCAGCCGCCTCGCCAAGCGAGGCGGTCGTCTCGCCCTCCCCGGCGATGTAGCGCTGGCGAATACCCGTCCGCTGCACGATCCACTCGTCGGTCGTATCGACCAGCGATTCCATTTCTTGGTTGGTCACCACGCGTTTCGGCAGTGCCGAGCCAACGCCGCGGACCACAGATCGGATCATGCTCAACTCAGATAGTTCCTGTCGCGGGTTCTTCTTCAACGTCCGAGGGCGGGACGATGAGAGTGTGATATTTCTTCAAATCGGCCTCAATTTTCTCGAACAGGCCGTTGCGGACCATGTCATAGCCGACCTTGATGGCTGCCGCATAGCCCTCGCCATCCGTTCCGCCATGACTTTTTATGACAATGCCGTTCAATCCGAGAAACACGCCGCCATTGACCTTGCGCGGATCCATCTTCTCACGAACGCGGTCGAAAGCGCTCTTGGCGAGAACATAGCCGATCTTGGCCATCCAGCTCCGCTGGATCGATTCCCGGAGGAAGTCGGCGATCTGGCGCGCGGTTCCCTCTGCGGCCTTCAGCGCAATATTGCCGGTGAAGCCTTCGGTGACGACGACGTCGACGGTGCCCTTGCCGATATCGTCACCCTCGACGAAACCGTAATAGTCGATCGTGTCGAGATTGGCCTCGCGCAGCAGCCGGCCCGCTTCCTTGACCTCCTCCTGGCCCTTGACCTCCTCGACGCCGACATTGAGCAGGCCGACAGTGGGACGTCGCACCTCGAACAGCGCGCGCGCCATGGCCCCCCCCATCAGGGAGAAATCGAGGAGTTGCTGGGAGTCGGCACCGATGGTGGCGCCGATGTCGAGCACGATGCTCTCGCCGCGGCGCGTCGGCCAGATGCCGGCAATCGCCGGCCGCTCCACATTGGCCATGGTGCGCAGACAGAATTTCGACATGGCCATCAGCGCGCCGGTATTGCCGGCCGAGACGGCGGCATGCGCTTCCTTGAGCTTCACCGCTTCGATGGCCTTCCACATCGAGGACGAATAGCGGCCGCGGCGGAGCGCCTGGCTCGGCTTCTCGTCCATGCGGATCGTCACTTCGCAATGGCGCAGCTCGGACTTCGCCCGCAGGCGCGGATACTTGTCGAGCACCGGGCGGCAGGCCGCCTCGTCACCATAGATCAGATACTCGATGTCGGGCTGGCGCTCGAGCGCCTTGTCGGCGCCATCGAGGCTGACCTCCGGTCCGAAATCCCCGCCCATGGCGTCGATTGCGATCTTGACCACTCTTCGTCTTCCTTCCCTGCGGCCGTTTGCCGGCCTTTTTCTGGCGCAGCCCTGCAGGCCGGCGGCTATTTCTCGAGCTTCAGGTTCTTGAGCACGGCGAACGGCGACGGCTTGCCGGCGTCTGCGGCGTCATCCTCGATGCGGGCGCCGAATTCGACACCCGGCTTGCGTGGATAGGGGTCGAGCGCCATCGCCGCGATTTCGGCGACGAAGGCGCCGACATCGATTTCGTCCCCGGTGAACTGTTCCGGCAGGTTGGGTCCATCGGGGTCGACGATGATCTCGCCGGCATCGTTGGCGGGAATGCGGGCCAGCGACGACCCTTCCGGCACGAAGATCTCCTCGATCTCCTCGTCGATGACCTCGGCCACCGGGTCGAGCGTCACCACGCAGGCCTGGGTCGCTTCCGCATGAACCGTGCCGATCACCTTTACTCCGTCCTTCTTCCACCGCCGGATCTTGAGTTCGGCGGTGAGCACCTCGACGCCGAGGATGTTCCAGAGGCGGGCAAGTTCGGCCCTTTCGTGCGCGTCTGCGGCGATCCGCACCTCAATGGGATTGTGCGATACATGGCCGACCTTGATGCGATAGCTGAAGGGTGCCCTGGTCATGCCTCCTCCTTCTCCGGCGCGGAGAGGTGTGCTTCACCCTCCGCCAGCACGGATTCGGGAACGGCCTTCAAGGCCCGCTCTGCCTCGAACATATAGTCCGCGAGGCGCCGCATAGAAAGCGCGGGATCGGCGTTTTCCGGATGAATGTTCCGGCGAAGAGCCGCCTCGAGCGCAACCGTGTCGCCCGCATCGAGCGCGCGCGCATAAGAGTCCAGTCGCCCGTAGAACATGCCGGCAAACTTCTTCATGCGCTTCGGAACGCCGTTGTCGCCGATGCCGAGTTCGCGCATGGAATGGTCGAGATCCTCGAAAAAAGCCTCGACCAGCGCCTGGGCCACTGCCTTGACCGGCTCCCCCGCCGTCGCCGTGCGACGGAAGTAGAGAATGAGGGCGATCGACAACATCTCGAACCGTCCGATGACGGTATCGGGCACGTTGTAGCTCTCGTAGAAGACCGGATTCCGGGCGGTTCGATTGAGCGCATCGTACTGGCGGACCATCACCGCATGGCTCGCCTTATTTTTCCGGAACAGTCCAAGTATCATGAATTCGCCCTGATTTGAGGCTCTGAAATCCGCAGCATTCGTGGCCCGACTTGTTGCATCCCAAGGGAAGCTGGTTTACCGAAGCAGGCACGAAATGCAATGGCGCAGGCTAGTTCGGGGATAACTGCGTCGCTTCGATGGCAGACGTGCAAGAAATGGCGGCTCCCCTTCCGCCAGGCTTGAAGTCGGGAGACAGCGTTGAAAGTAAATGTCAGGCACAACCGTATGCTGAGGGCTGGCGGCATGATCACAGCCGTTCTCGCCGCGACGGTTTCGCTGTCGTCCTGCCAGACCGGCGATGTCATTCAGAACGGTTATGTCGTCGACGAGCAGACGCTGGCGCTCGCGCCCGTGGGATCGAGCCGCGAGCAGGTTATGCTCTCGCTCGGCACGCCCTCGGCCACCGCCACCTTCGACACCGAGGTCTTCTATTACATTTCCCAGAAGCGTACGCGGATGGCGGCCTTCATGAAGCCGCACCTGGTCGAGCAGAACATCCTGGCGGTCTACTTCAACAAGGACGGCGAGGTCGACAGGCTTGCCAATTACAAGCTTGCCGATGGTCGGGTGGTCGACATGCTGTCGAAGACCACGCCGACGGGCGGTGCCGAAATGACGTTCCTGCTCCGCCTCCTGAAGGGTGGTGTCAATCCCGCCCAGGCTGCGCAGACGGCGCTCGGAACGCGGCGCTACTGATCCATTTTCGCCCGTTCATGCCGGGCAACCTCGCCAAAGACGAAAAATGGCGCCGGATCCCGCCGGCGCCATTTTCATGCCAGGTCTTTGCTGCTCAGGCCAGCACGGCCAGCAGTAGAAGGGCCACGATGTTGGTGATCTTGATCGCCGGGTTGACGGCCGGGCCTGCGGTGTCCTTATAAGGGTCGCCGACCGTGTCACCCGTGACAGACGCCTTGTGGGCCTCTGATCCCTTCATATGCTTGACCCCGTCTTTGTCGACGAAGCCGTCCTCGAAGCTCTTCTTCGCATTGTCCCAGGCGCCGCCGCCCGAAGTCATCGATATGGCGACGAAGAGGCCGTTGACGATGACGCCGAGCAGAGAGGCACCCAGCGCCGCGAAGGCAGACGCCTTGGAGCCCGAGATCAGCAGTACGCCGAAATAGACGACGAGCGGAGCAAGCACCGGAAGCAGCGACGGCACGATCATTTCCTTGATCGCCGCCCGCGTCAGCATGTCGACGGCCCGTCCGTAGTCGGGACGTTCGGTGCCGGCCATGATGCCGGGCTTGGCCTTGAACTGGCGGCGCACTTCCTCGACGATCGAACCCGCCGCCCGGCCGACGGCGGTCATCGCGATGCCGCCGAACAGGTAGGGGATCAGGCCGCCGAAGATCAGACCGGCCACGACATAGGGGTTCGAAAGGTCGAAGGAGATGGTGCCGACATCGGCGAAATAAGGATATTGCGCGCCGTTGGCGGCAAAATACTGCAGGTCGTTGGAATAGGCAGCGAAGAGAACGAGCGCGCCGAGGCCCGCCGAACCGATCGCATAACCCTTGGTGACTGCCTTTGTCGTATTACCGACCGCGTCGAGCGCGTCGGTGACCTTGCGGACCTCGGGATCGAGATGGCTCATCTCGGCGATGCCGCCCGCATTGTCCGTCACCGGACCGAAGGCGTCCAGCGCCACGATCATGCCGGCGAGGCCGAGCATGGCGGTGACCGCGATGCCGGTGCCGAAGAGGCCACCGAGCTGGTAGGTGGCGATGATGCCGGCAACGATGACGATGGCCGGCAGGGCGGTGGATTCGAGCGAAACGGCGAGGCCCTGGATGACGTTGGTGCCATGGCCTGTCACCGATGCCTGTGCAATGGAAACGACCGGTCGCTTGCCGGTGCCGGTATAGTATTCGGTGATGACCACGATGAGCGCGGTTACGATCAGGCCGACCAGGCCGCAGATGAAGAGATGGGTGCCGCTGATCTGTGCGCCTTCTTTGCCGATCGGGCCCCAGCCGATGGTCAGCGAGGTCGCGCCGCCGAGAGCGATGACCGACAGGATGCCCGTCACGATCAGGCCCTTGTAGAGGGCGTTCATGATGTTGTTGTCGGCGCCGAGCTTGACGAAGAAAGTGCCGATGATCGAGGTGATGATCGAGCCGGCGCAGATCGCGAGCGGGTAGATCATGGCGGCTTCGAGCGACGGCGTGCCGGCGAAGAAGATTGCGGCGAGCACCATGGTGGCGACGACCGTCACCGCATAGGTCTCGAACAGGTCAGCGGCCATGCCGGCGCAGTCACCGACATTGTCGCCGACATTGTCGGCGATGGTCGCGGGGTTACGCGGATCATCCTCCGGAATGCCGGCTTCGACCTTGCCGACGAGGTCGCCGCCGACATCGGCACCCTTGGTGAAAATGCCGCCGCCGAGGCGCGCGAAGATGGAGATAAGGGAGGCGCCGAAGCCGAGCGCGACGAGCGCGTCGATGACGTCACGGCCACCCCGTTCGAGACCGCGGACATCGGTCAGGAACCAGTAGTAGACGGCAACGCCGAGAAGCGCGAGGCCCGCCACGAGCATGCCGGTAATGGCGCCCGACTTGAAGGCGATGTCGAGGCCGGCCGCCAGGCTCTTGGACGAGGCCTGAGCGGTGCGGACATTGGCGCGGACCGAGACATGCATGCCGATGAAGCCGGCCGCGCCCGAAAGCACCGCGCCGATCAGGAAGCCGATCGCGGCCTCCAACGAGAGCAGGAATATGGCGAGAATGAAGACCACGACCCCGACGATACCGATCGTGATGTACTGGCGCGTGAGATAGGCTTGGGCACCTTCTCGGATGTATCCGGCGATTTCCTGCATGCGGGCATTGCCCTGGTCGGCAGCGAGGACCGACTGGGTCGCCCAGATCGCATAGACCACGGACAGGAGTCCGCAGACTATGACGGCGAACATGATGCTCATTCCAACATTCCTCCAAATTCGGCGGGATGGACCCGCCTCGAATTCCTCCGACGCCTGCAAACTCCCCCTGCGGACGCGCGGAACCGGCGCGAGATTGCTTGCTGCCAAATCCGGCGTCAAGCCTCCGCCCGGCCAATAGTTGAAATGGACGGTGCGAATTCAGTTCTATCGATTAAAATGTTTAGCCGGCCTGCTCAGGCGGCATTCTTGCGCCGCACCAGCAGGAAGAGAAGCACGAGACCGGTGATCGCCAGCGGCCAGACCGGGAGAATCATGGCCTCCCAGCCGAAAGCGTTGAAGACCTGCCCAGAGGCGAAAGAAGCGAGCGCGACCGACGAGAACAGGATGATGTCGTTGAAGCCCTGGACCTTGTCGGCCTCGTTCGGCCGATAGCTCGCGGCGACGATCGCGGTCGAGCCGATGAAGCCGAAATTCCAGCCGAGGCCGAGCAGGATCAGCGCGCCCCAGAAATTCCAGAGCTCGATCCCGGCATGGGCCACGACCGCACAGGCCATCAGGATCAGAAGCCCGGCCGCAACTACCTTCTCGGCACCGAAGCGGTTGATCAGCTGGCCGGTGAAGAAGGAGGGCGCGAACATGCCGAGCACGTGGAACTGGATGCCCCAGGTCGAGAGGTCGGTGGAGAACCCGCAGCCGATGACCATGGCGAGCGGCGCTCCCGTCATCATGAACGTCATCAGCGCATAGGAGGAAATGCCGCAGAACATGCCGGTGGCAAAGCGCTGGGTGACGACGATTTCGGCGAGCGGCCGTGGCGGTGCGGTGCCCTCGACATGGGTGCCCGATAGTGCCGGGAGCCTGAGAAAGAGCATGACGCAGAGGGCGACGAGGCCGATCGGCACGAACATCAGGAAGGCGCCGGCGAAGGGGACACTCGGAAACATCATGCCCGTGAAGCGCGCGAGCTGCGGCCCCAGCACGGCCGAGACGATGCCGCCGGCAAGGATCCAGGAAATCGCCGTCGCCTTGTAGGTCGAGGGCGAGGCATCGGCGGCGGCGAAGCGGATTTTCTGGGTGAAGCCGCCGGAAATGCCGGTGACGACCATGGAAGCGACGAAAAGCCAGAAGCTGCCCTGGAAGAGCGCGATCGTGGCCAAAATGCCACCGACCGACATGACGGCCGCGCCGAGAATGAAGCCGAGCTGCCGCCCGAGAAGGCGCGCCACGATGGCCACCAGGACGGCGCCGGCGGATACGCCGACATTGAAGGCGGTGAGCGGCGCCGTGGCGAGGCCCTTGTCGTCTCCGAGCATCTGGTAGGCGGCCAGCCCGCCCACGGCAAAGGCGATCGGCGGCGCGCTGCCGAGGATCGCCTGTGCGACCGCCAGGAAGGCGACATTCCGCTTGGCCGCTGACAGCGTGATCTCGGTGCCGGTCTCGCCTGTCATGGCTGCCCTGCCCTATCTGGCCGAGCCGCGGATCTTCCGCGCGACGGAATCGAGCACGGCATTCACCAGCTTCGGTTCTTCCTCGCCGAAGAAGGCATTGGCGATCTCGACATATTCGGTGATGATCACAGGCGCCGGCACGTCCTTCCGCTCGAGAAGCTCGAAGACGCCGGCGCGCAGGATCGCGCGCAGCGTCGCATCGAGCCGCGACAGCGGCCACCCCTCCACCAGGGATTCGGCGATGATCGGATCCAGTGCGCGCTGGTCCTTGACCACGCCGGCGACGATCGAGCGGAACCAGGACGGGTCGGCCTTGAGATACTGGTCGCCATCCAGTTCCTGGCCGAGGCGGAAATTCTCATATTCCGATACGATCTCCAGCACGCCGGTGCCCGAGAGGTCCATCTGGTACAGCGCCTGGACAGCCGCCAGACGCGCCGCGCCGCGTTGATTGGCCCGCCTGACGTCGTCGGTGCCCTTGTCTTCAGTCATCTCAGCCGCCGAACTTCTTCTTGAGGCCGATCATAGTGAGCGCGGCACGGGCGGCGAAACCGCCCTTGTCGAGTTCTTTGAGCTTGGCCCGGCGCCAGCCCTGCTCATCGTTCTCGACGGTCAGGATGCCGTTGCCGATCGCCAGCGATTCACTGACGGCGAGGTCCATCAGCGCACGCGAGGATTCGTTCGAGACGATGTCGAAATGGTAGGTTTCTCCGCGGATGACCATGCCGAGCGCGACGAAGCCGTCATATTCCGTGCCGCCGTTGTCGGCGCCGTCGAGCGCCATGGCGATGGCCGGGGGAATCTCAAGCGCGCCAGGGACGGTCACCACCTCCCAGGTCGCACCCGCCTGCTTAAGGGCCTCGGTCGCGCCTTCGAGAAGAGCGTCGGCCATGTCGTCGTAGAAGCGGGCTTCGACAATCAGGATATGCGGGGCATCGGAGGTCTTCGGCATCGGGTCCTCGGGGGTGTTCAGAGGCGGTTTCCGCCAGTCCGGCGCGTCAAACCACGGTCCGACGGGCTTGGCAAGTCAATTCTCCGCATGGCTGGGGTCAACAATAATGAGGGCCGTCACCGCGGCGCAAGCTTTCCAAATCAGGATGATTGGCCTAGTGTCGATTCAATGACACTGCCTTTGGAGTACTCCATGATGCGCTCGCTATCCCTGATTATCGCCGCCGCGGGCGTTGTTTTTGCCGGCACCGCCCTCGCCCAGTCCACGACGTCGGACCCGATCGGCATCAAGGTGATCGACGAACCGACGCTGACCCAGCAGCGTGCGCAGGTTGGGCAGTCGACGTTCAGCACGGTTCCGAGCAACCAGCGCAATCCTTGGGACAACGGCACGCTGCTCGACCTCAATCTCGACGGCCAGGCCGACCAGCAGTAAAGCCTGTCCCCAGGGGAAATTCTGAACATCGAACGCGGCGCCGACCGGCGGCCGCGTTTTGTTTTGCACCTGCCTGCCGGTTCGGGGGCGCTATTCGAACTCGCGCAGACGTGCTGCGTAACGCGCCATCGTGTCGGCCTCGAAGTTGACGCGATCGCCCGGCTTGCGTTCGCCCCAGGTCGTGACCTCCTGCGTATGGCGGATCAGAAGCACGTCGAAGAGATCGCCATTCACCTTGTTGACCGTGAGCGAGGTGCCGTCGAGCGCGACGGAGCCCTTCTGCGCGACAAACTTTGCGTAGCCCTCGGGCGCCCGCAGCGTGTAGCGCACCGCATCACCCTCCTCCTCGACGGAGACGATGTCCGCCATGCCGTCGACATGGCCCGATACGATGTGGCCGCCGAGTTCGTCCCCGATCTTCAGCGCGCGCTCGATATTGGCCCGGGTTCCCTCGGTCCAGCTGCCGATCGTCGTCAGGCGCAGCGCCTCCTCCCACGCCTCAACCTCATGCCAGCGTTCGTTGGAGCCTGGTTCCGGCAGTGCCGTGACCGTGAGGCAGACGCCGGAATGCGCGATAGACGCGCCGATGGCGATGGTGGCCGGGTCGTCATTGGTCCGGACGCGCAACCGGATTCCGGCATTGAGCGGCGTGATCTTCTCGACGGTCCCGATATCGGTGACGATGCCTGTGAACATGGTCTAGGTCCTTCCATAGTCGGTGAGCCGATCCGGCCCGAAACGCCAGTCTGCACGGCGGGAAAATCCGTCGGGGACGTCGTCCAGCGTGACCGGTGACTGGATACCACCCGGGCCGACGACGACATCGGACGAGAACAGCAGGATGCGATCGACGAGCCCCTGGGCGAGAAACGCCGTCGCCGCCCGACGCCCGCCCTCGACCACCAGGGAGGACAGGCCCCGCAGCGCCAGCGCTTCGAGCAGGATATGGTAGTCCGGTCCGTCGATATCCAGGATCTCGACGCCGGCAGCCTTGAGCGCCGCGCGGCGACCGGCATCGGCATCCCGCGAGGCGGCGACGAGCAGCCGATGCCCGTCGGCGATACCTCTCACGAGGCGCGCGCCCAGGGGCATGTCGAGCCGCCGGTCGAGCACGACCCGCAGCGGTGACCGCTCGGCGAGCCCCGGAAGACGGCAGGTCAGGTCGGGATCGTCGGCGAGCACCGTACCGATCCCGACGAGTATCGCGTCGCTCTCGGCGCGCAGGACATGCGATTGTGCCCGGGCCTCCGGACCGGTGATCGCGATCTGACCGGCGCCGCGCCGTCCGATCATGCCATCTGAGGAAACGGCAAGCTTCAGAGTCACATGCGGGCGTTTCTTGCGCTGGCGCATGAGATAGGCCTCGAGCTCCGCTTCAGCCTCGGCTTCCAGCACGCCGGTCGAGACCTCGATGCCGGCTCCGGCCAGCATGGCGAGGCCACGTCCAGAGACTCGCAGATCAGGATCGGACGCCGCCACAACCACCCGCGACACACCGGCTGCGATCAGCGCATCGGCACAAGGCGGGGTCTTGCCGTGATGGGAACAGGGTTCGAGCGTCACATAGGCGGTGGCGCCCCGCGCTTTCGCGCCGGCCTCGTCGAGCGCCTGCGTCTCCGCATGCGGGCGACCGCCCGGCGCCGTCACGCCACGGCCGACGATGACACCGTCACGAACGACGAGACAGCCGACGGACGGATTGGCGCCCGTCGCGCCGAGATGCCAGCGCGACAGGCGGATGGCCGCCGCCATGAAGCGCTCTTCATCGAACCGCGCCGACATGTGTCAGCGCCCGCCGCCGGGATCACGGGCGATCTTGGCGGAGATCTGGCGGATCGCCTGGGAGAAATCCTCTATATGGGTGAAGTCGCGATAGACCGAGGCGTAGCGGACGAACGCCACGTCATCGAGCGTCTTCAGCGCCTCCAGCACCTGCGTGCCGATATCCTCGGAGGAGATCTCCGTCTCGCCGGAGCTTTCGAGGCGGCGGATGATGCCGGAAACGGCACGGTCGATGCGGTCGCGGTCGACAGGTCGCTTTCGCAAGGCAATCTCAAAGCTGCGCACCAGTTTCTCGCGGTCGAACGGCACCTTGCGGCCGGACTTCTTGATGACGGTGAGTTCGCGCAGTTGCACCCGCTCGAAGGTCGTGAAACGGCCGCCGCAGTCCGGGCAGATGCGGCGACGGCGGATTGCCGCGCCATCCTCGGCGGGCCGGGAATCCTTGACCTGCGTGTCTTCGGAATTGCAGAACGGGCAGCGCATGGGAACCTTGCAAACGGGAGCGATGCGCAAGCCTTAGACCCGACTGCGGCGCGCCACAAGGGGTCGGTGGCCGTCGCTGAGCTGCGTGCGGCCATCGTTCTCCACGGTCGGTTGTCATCGCCCGTCCTTCTTTCTCCGACAACGGGAGATGCGCTTGACTCGCAAACGCTTTTCGGAAGTATGCGGCTCCAGTCGCCATGCCCCGTCGAGATCCGTCGCTTGACCCCGAAAACGATCGAAATCTTCTTCTTTGACGCCGGTGGCGGCCATCGCAACGCCATGCACGCTCTGTCGAAGCTGATCGCGTCACGCCATCCCGACTGGCGGGTTGTTCCGGTCGATCTGCAGCGGCTGCTGGAGCCGATCGATCCCGTCAACCGACTGACCCGCCGGCTGACCGGCTCCCTGAAGCGACTCCTGGTTCCGGTCGCGCCAAACATCAAGCTCTCGGAATGGCATGCGCAGGACATCTACAACACCGCGCTCAAGCGTGGAACGACCCGCGGCCTCGGCTCGATCCTGCCGATCCTCCAGGGCTTCGTGCGGCGCTACGCGCCCGAGATCGAGCAGCTTCTCGTCGACCGCTGGCGCGCGCCCGGTACCGTCCGGCCGGACCTCGTGGTGTCCGTCATCCCGAACTTCAACCGGGTGATGTTCTGCGCGCTGCGCGCCTTCGCGGCTGACATTCCCTATGTGACCGTGATCACCGACATGGTCGACTACCCGCCGAATTTCTGGATGGAAGACCAGGACCAGGTGGTGGTCTGCGGCACGCCGAAGGCTGCCAAGCAGGCCCGGGCAACGGGTTTCTACCGCGCGGACTGCATCCACGAAGTGTCGGGCATGATCCTCAAGGAGGCATTTTACCGCCCGCCGGGTCCCGATGCGCCCAGCCGCGCCGGACTGAGGCTCGCCGAGGACAAGCCCACGGCGCTCATCATGTTCGGCGGCAACGGCTCGTTCCGCGCCACCCAGACCATTCTTGGCCAGTTCGAGAAGGCCGGTCTCGACGTCCAGACGATCGTCATGTGCGGCCGGAACGAGCGGCTCGCGGACAGCTTGAAGGACCGGCCGAACTGCGCGGCCGTCGGCTTCGTCGACAATGTCGCCGACTATATGCGGATCGCCGATTTCTTTATCGGCAAACCCGGCCCCGGCAGCCTCAGCGAGGCCGTGCATATGGGCTGCCCCGTCATCGTCGAACGCAATGCCTCGACGCTGCCGCAGGAGCGGGCCAATGTCGAATGGGTCCGCGACAAGGGCGTCGGCATCGTCGTCCGCAGCTTCCGCAAGGATATTGCCGTGGCGGGCGCCCGCATGATCCGCGACCTCGCGAGCTACAAGGCGAATATCGCGGCGAATATACCTGATAACCGTGCGGTGTTCGAGATCGTCGATGTCCTCGAGCAGATCGCCGCGCGTGTTCCAGCGGCCGGGAGCCCGCGGCAAGCGGCCCCCTACAGTCCGTCGAGCGCCCGCGAGAAGTAGATCGAGGTTTGGGCTGGGTCCACGAAATGGTTGGGCACGGCGCCGATTTCACGCCATCCCAGACGGCGGTAGAGCCGCTCCCCCGGCCCTCCTGCCACCGTATCCAGCAGGAGCAGTGACCGACCGCGGCGTCGGGCCTCGACCTCGAGCGCTTCCATGAGTGCTCGACCGGTACCGTTCCGCCGGGCAGTCGGCGTGACCAGAAGCTTATAGACCTCGCCACGATGCGGCGCATTCGGCTCCGGAGAGAGATAGAGCTGCACGGTCCCAACCAGACGGCCCGCCGTGAAGGCGCAGAAGAGGACGCGTTCGCCGGCAGCCACCGCCTCCGGCAGGCTTTGCCAGTACGTCCTCGCCTCGGAAATCGGGAACGGCTTCACGAAGCCGACCACGGCTCCCGCATGGACAGTCTCATGAAGAAGAACGGCAAGGTGCTTCAGGGATGCACGGCAGTGTTCTTCGTCGAGAATTTCGATCGTCACCGCATCTGGCATCGATTCCGCCCAGGTTCAACCCGGCAGACCATACCGCCATCGGCGCCGCGGTACAAAGTCCGACAGGCACCATAATGCAGAAAGGCCCTCTCCGGTGAGGGAGAGGGCCCGTGCCTGCCACGAGGGCTGGCAGTCTTACATATAGGGATACATCGGGAAGCGGTCGGTAAGCGCCACCACCTTGTCGCGCACGGCCGCTTCGACCGCAGCGTTGCCTTCGTCGGAATTGGCGACCTTCAGGCCGTCGAGAACTTCGACGATCAGATTGCCGATCTCGGTGAATTCTGCCTCCTTGAAGCCGCGGGTGGTGCCGGCCGGCGTGCCGAGACGGATACCCGAGGTCACGAAGGGCTTTTCGGGATCGAAGGGAATGCCGTTCTTGTTGCAGGTGATGTAGGCGCGTCCGAGGCCCGCTTCGGCGCGCTTGCCGGTGGCGTTCTTCTTGCGCAGGTCGACCAGCATCAGGTGGTTGTCTGTACCGCCCGAGACGATGTCGAGATTGTGCCGGATCAGAGTGTCGGCCAGCGTCTTGGCGTTCTTGACCACCTGCGCGGCATAGTCCTTGAATTCGGGCTTCAGCGCCTCGCCGAAGGCCACGGCCTTGGCGGCGATGACATGCATGAGCGGGCCGCCCTGGAGGCCGGGGAAGACGGCCGAATTGAACTTCTTCGCCAGATCCTCGTCATTTGTCAGGATCATGCCGCCGCGTGGACCGCGGAGCGACTTGTGGGTCGTCGAGGTCGCGACATGGCAATGCGGGAACGGCGACGGATGCTGGCCGCCCGCCACGAGGCCGGCAATATGGGCCATGTCGACCATCAGATAGGCGCCGACGGAATCGGCGATCTCGCGGAAGCGCTTC
>JAESFG010000374.1_pt1 | contig 55828 bp, 41 predicted proteins | sample 9269371 | NCBI WGS metagenome assembly JAESFG01 (sample SAMN14506227, study PRJNA617093) | algae metagenome | isolation source: Aetokthonos hydrillicola CCALA 1050 (B3-Florida) and co-occurring... | place: USA: South Carolina | collected 2013-01-01 | reverse complement strand
GATTATGAACACTTTTATCGTCAAATGTATACCCTACAAGGATTATAGACGTTGGAAGGATAATATTGCCAATGTCAATAGGAAGCATAAGCACGTAAAAACGGCAATATTATGGTTCCACCGACAATTTGCTTGTTTGCAGTTCGAAGCGTTTATGTTTGCAGTTTCTTACACCTATTGGGATATTCCGCTCAATGAAAATCTCCCCAAACCCGTCATAGATTTACCTATCCCCAATCAAAATAACGAAAATCCAGTCTCCACAGAAGATGGTAGCTTCTCACTCACTGAACCTCCAAAAGGGAAACCGAAAGGGAGGAGGAAGAAGTGAGCAAGACAGGGAGTTTTCAGTTAAGTGTTGTTGATTATGATCTAGTGCTGAAATATTGCTAAGAGTTCCTCGCGCGACAATTCAATGCACAAGCGAGTGTATTCTTCTGGTGGTAGCTGTAGTATCCGTTCAACTATGCTAGATAACTCCTGATCTAAAGAACCAAACCGAACTTTGAGCAAATTTTCCACAACTTGGCGCTGTCCCTGCTGTACACCTTGTTGTAACCCTTGTTGTACCCCTTGTTGTAGTGTTTTCTGCTCCCACTCTAAATAAGCTTGTGATAAGTTCATAATCACTTCAGTAATGTTGACCTTAGCTGCGAAATCTTTCTATAAGTTCTTCACGGGATAGATGAGACAATTGCAGCAATAAACTGCTGTACTCTTCTGGTGGTAGCTCTAGTATCCGTTCAACTATGCTGGACAACTCCTGATCTAAAGAACCAAAACGAACTTTGAGCAAATTTTCCACAACTTGGCGTTGTCCTTGCTGTAACCCTTGTTGTACCCCTTGTTGTAGTGTTTTCTGCTCCCACTCTAAATAAGCTTGTGATAAGTTCATAATCACTTCAGTAATGTTGACCTTAGCTGCGAAATCTTTCTATAAGTTCTTCACGGGATAGATGAGACAATTGCAGCAATAAACTGCTGTACTCTTCTGGTGGTAGCTCTAGTATCCGTTCAACTATGCTAGATAACTCCTGATCTAAAGAACCAAAACGAACTTTGAGCAAATTTTCCACAATTTGGCGCTGTCCTTGGTGTACCCCTTGTTGTACCCCTTGTTGTAACCCTTGCTCTAAACCTCTTTGTAATCCTTGCTGTAGTGTTTTTTGCTCCCACTCTAAGTAGGCTTGTGATAAGTTCATAATCAACTCCTGGTCATCGTCAGTTAAATCTTGGTTATCTTGGTTGAAGGTGGTGATCCGCCAGCTTGCTAGCAGTTGTTGAACGTTTAGACGAAATTGGCTATCTTTGGGAAATGCGAGTAACTCACTAATTGCTTGGCGTTGAACTTCGCCTTTACCTAAAATTCTCAGCAGAAGTGTTTCTTGTGTTATCGGTAATTGATTAATCGCCACAATCACAGTTCTCCAAGATTCACCGCAAAAATACACTCCTGGTAACCAATTCTCTAATTCTAGTCTACCGTTAAACCCCTCTAGAAAGGCTTGTGATGCTGAAGGTGCTAGTATCCACAGACGTGGTAAATCTTCTTCTGGTAAAGAAATATCTTCTCGTTTCGCTTTACGCTCCAATTGCGCCAAGTAAGAAAATAGCTTGATTGCACAGTGTCGCACTTGTGTTTTGCTGGGTTGATTGCGATATGGCTCAATCAAACAGACATTTTGTGCAATTTTACCGAGTAAGCCTAGAGTTCGTAATTCGGTATTGGCTGGAGGTACAGGGGAAAACAAAATATCTACTTGGCGAACTTCGTCAGTGACTTCCCGGCTGATTTCTACTTTACCGAAAGGTGAGAGGTTTACTAAATTTACAAAAACTTAGCTAGAATTGTCTAGAATTCTTTATTGTAGATAACTTTATGCGGTGGAAGGCAGCAGAATTGGTGAAATTAATTGGTGTATCACCTTCTACCTTGAGACGCTCTTAAACTGAAGGTAAACTCACAAACTCCTAGGCAAATATAAAGATAAAATTAAATTAATTGCCAATGGCGATGCTCCTTGGAAATACCTAGAAATTTGTGTTATGGTTGCTCGAATAGAGAAATTTGATTAGATTCAGTTATGTTTTCGCTCAAAAGAGAACTAAAATTGAATAACAGAGAAACTTCTCTAATGCGTGGTCTAGCAGGATTTAAGAGATTTGTCTATAATTATGGGCTAGAACTCCTTCATGAAAGCTGGAAGTATACTGATATAACAGCTTCTGACGCAAAAAGGATAGACACTATTAAAAAAGTGTTTACCCAAGTGACAATGAAAAAGCCAGAATTTAGCTGGATGTCAAAATATCCTTCTACAGTTTATCAGTCAGCTTTTCAAGATTTAAAGAAGGCTTTTTCAAGATGGAGGCAAGGATTATCAGAATTTCCTGTGAAAAAGACCAAGAAAAAAGGAGATTCTTTTACAGTTTATAAAACAGCAGGTGTCTACCCAGAGAAAGGAAAACCAGCTTTAGCGTTTACTAATCGTGTTGTCATAAATTCAGGCAAGAAAATAAAATTACCTGGGTTATCACAAACACTAAGACTAAAGGAAAAGATACCATTTTTATGCAGTTCTCAGACTTTTACAGTATCTAGGACGGGTGAAAAATGGTTTGTATCGTTTACTTTAGACGCTCTTAAAGTACCGCCAATTATTCATGAGATAGAAAAAATTGGTGTTGATTTGGGGGTGAAACGATTAGCAACATGTTCTGACGGTTCAACCTACGATATGCCAGATACTACTAAAAAGGCGAAAACCAAGCTAAGTAAACTTCAATGGCATAATCGTCGAAAAATTTTGGGCAATAAAAAACTAAGAATCAAAGCATCTAAAAACGCTATTAAGTTTTTCAAGGAACAATCTGAAATTCATAGGCGAATAGCCAACATCAGACAAGATACTACTCAAAAAATGACTTCAGAAATAAGCACAAAGGCTTATGTGCTCAGGATTGAGGATTTAAATGTCAAAGGTATGTTAGCTAATCACAAACTAGCTTGTGCTATTTCAAATAACTGTTTCTATGAGATTCGTAGGCAATTGGTTTACAAGCAAGACCATTATGGAACTAAAGTTGAACTTGTTGATAGGTTTTATCCAAGTTCTAAAAAATGTTCTAAGTGTGGTCATCTACAGCCTATGAAGCTATCAGATAGAATTTTTAATTGTGAAAGTTGTGGTCATTCTCAGGATAGGGATGAGAATGCTGCTGACAACTTAAAAGATGCACCGAAAAAAGTAGTACGGTTGGCTAGACCGGAAAGCAAAGCCTGTGGATTGGAAGGAGCCGACTCCCCAAGTTGAAGCAGGAAATTAGCGCTAAATAAGGTTTAACCAAGTTTAGATAAGTCTTTTATAGCAGTAATTCTTCTAGATATTGTTTTGCAAATTGGTCGTGTGGCTGTCGAGTCATTATTTTGGCGATCGCTTTTATTCTATAAGCGATTTTCGATTATTTATGCGATTATTTAAATAATATAGATTATTTTTAGTCAAAAATATTCATTTTTACTTAATTATCGCTTTATTTCTAATTTTTAATCTTTTTTACTTGATAAAACACTCAATCAGATATTTCCAGCCGAGTATATGAAGAAATGTAAATTGCACCGCGCTGTACCGTCACAAATTTGAGGTGCGTTACCTGACATCTTGCACCCGGACTGAATCAGCCCGATATCCCGCCCTACACTTAAGTGCAGGGCTAATAGCTTAAGTCCATTTCAATGGGCTGAAATTCTTGCTCAGTCCTCTTGAGAGGACTTTAGCTATCAGCCAGCGATTTAAATCGCTGGCTGACTAAAAATAAATACTACGCTGTCTCATGCAATACAGCTTGATATGTGATTACTATATAAAAAGCAGGTCTGCATATGTAATTTCCCATGACAACGTTAGCGACATCTAATTGGACGGTATCCTTTGCCCATACCTTTCTCAACGAAGTTCTCAATGTACCGAAAAAAATCAGCCAGCGCCTGTCAAAAACAATTAAAATCCTGGAAGAAAACCCGATTTCCGCCCAAGGTGATGCTAAAAAATTAAAGAATTACAAAAACGTTTATCGTGTTCGGATAGGGGAATATCGGTTAATTTACAGTCTTGGGCAAAAAAGCATTAAACTCCTCAGTCTGCGCAAACGCAACGAAAGAACCTACGAACTAGAATTTTCTGAATCGGAAACCAAAGTCGCTGATATCCCAGAATGCGAACCCATTTTAGAAGAGACAGAAATATCGACCAATAAAGACCAAACACGAGAAACCAAAGTCCAAACTCCAAACTCCTCACTCCCCACTACCCTCACATCTACTCTTCTAAGCAAATGGCGCATTCCTGAAGAATATTGGCAAGATTTGCAGAAAGTCCAGACCGAAGACGACTTGTTAAACTTACCAATTCCTCACCAATTTATTGAACGAATTTTAGATAATCTCTTCCCGCGTTCTCTTGAAGAAATCGTTACTCAACCAGAATATTTCCTGCAAAACCCCACAGATTTAGAACGGTATGTAGAAGGACAACTTACGGCTTTCTTGTTAAAACTTGATCCAGAACAAGAAAAATTGCGTGATAGCGTAACTGAAGGTCCCACTTTAGTTAAAGGTGGTCCAGGTACAGGGAAATCAACTTTAGCACTATATCAGGTACAAAAACTCTACAATTTAGGCTGCACATCTATCCTATTTACCACCTATACAAATGCCCTTGTTTCTTATTCGCAGCAACTTTTAACTCAATTGCTGGAGAAATCTCCCGAAGATTGTGGTGTCAAGGTTGTAACAGTTGATTCCTTGACTCATTATTACTACAAAGAAAAATACGGCAAACCTAATTTTGCTAAACCAGAACAATTGATCAGTCACCTAGAAACGGCGTTACAAACAACAGAAATTCCCAGTAAAAATGTTTTTGACCGTCAAGTTCGTCTACAAACTTTGCAACGTCTGGGAACAGATTACTTGCTTGAAGAAATCTTGAATGTTATCGAGTCCTGGGGTGTCTCCAGCTTAGAGGAATACGTGAACATCAATCGCCAAGGAAGAGTCACTCCTCTGCAAAGTCAAACACGGGAAGCAATTTGGGCTGTATATCAAAATTGGCTGCGAAGTATCGAGAGAGATGGGTTAATCACCTGGGAACAATTACGCCGCAAAGCTTTGGAACAGGTTTTATCATTGCAAGATAAGCCTTATCAAGCTATTTTAATTGATGAAGCACAAGATTTATCACCCGTTGCTCTACGGTTTTTACTTGCTCTTGTTCCTTCTTTTAAGAAAGTTTATTTAACCGCAGATGCGTCCCAATCTCTTTATCAACGTGGTTTTAGCTGGAAACAAATTCATACAGACTTAAAAGTCAGTGGGCGCACTTTAATGCTGAAGCGTAACTACCGCAATACTAAACAAATCGCCATAGCGTGCGCGGAAATTTTAGAAGGAACAAGTGCAGGGGATAAGGAATCTCTTCAACAATTGTCCTCTCCCTACCAAGGAAATTTTCCAACCCTACTGTTGGTAGAAAATATCCACAAGCAGGTGCAAGCCATAGGTGAATTTTTCACCACCTCTGCTAAACAGTTTCGCCTTCCTATACATGGTGGTGCAGTACTTTGTCCAAACAAGCAATATGGAGAAGATATCGCCCGTCACCTTACAGCTCGTGGTTGGGAAGCTCAGTTTGTTTCTAGTAAAAAAATTGACCTTAATGCTCGGAAAATTAAAGTGTTGACACTGCATTCTGCCAAAGGTTTGGAATTTCCATTTGTGGCGGTGGTTGGTTTAAACGAAGGAATATTACCACGTATTGATCTGAATGTTCCACCAGATGAAGTCAGTGCTACACTTGACGAGCAACGTCGTTTATTTTACGTCGGTTGCACTCGCGCTATGCGGGCGTTAATTGTTTGCGGTTCTCAACAATCTCCTTCCCAATTTTTCACTTCCCTTTCATCTTCCCATTGGCAAAAGCAACAAGCGTAATGACTATAATTCACCTTAAAGAAATATTAACCCAAGGAAACGACGCGATCGCCGCCGCCAGCACTTTTCTCTCCTTAAAAATGGTGCAGCTAGATTGTTCAGATGTGGAAACCATTTCTAACGAACAACTGACTCTACTTTTTTCTAAGATTCCAGAAACTTGGGAATTTGACGAGTTAGGGAATGTGATGATCTCCGACACCATGAGTGAGAGACTAGGCTCACAGTTTCTTGATTTTGTTAACAAACGCAGTTCTTCACAGTCCACACTTGAGGAAACCACCAAACCACCCGCAGACACCCAAACTTCTTCAACTTCCCCTAGTCCCTTACACCCTATCAAAGTTCTCGACCAAGTCATTGCAGGGTATCGCGATTATCTATTAACTGAATTTAGAGCAAAAGACCCCCAATTAAAAGCTTCGTTAGAAAAAGCCATAGACAAACCCTTATTCTTAGCCCAAGAACCGTTTTATCAAGCCCATCGTCCTTTTAAAACTGGTGAAAAATGGCGTGATTTACCTATAGATGCTAAACTCGCCCAAGTCATGCAGCAACGTTCCCGTAGCGAGTTTGCTTATCTACACCAAAGTCAAGCTATTAACCATTTATTAGGAAATAATCCCTCTCCCCTAGTCGTCACGACTGGTACAGGTAGCGGTAAAACAGAAACATTTCTATTACCAGTTATTCAGAATGCGATCGCAGACGCAACAGAATTTCGCAAAAAACCTGGATTGACAGCTATCCTTGTCTACCCAATGAACGCCCTAGCAAATGACCAATTACTACGTATCGAAGATTACCTAAAAGAATCTGGTTGGGATGGGGCAATTACTGTAGCAAAATATGACCGAGGAACTACGCAAAAAGAACGTCAAGCCTTACGTCACAATCCACCGCATATTCTACTAACGAACTACATGATGCTGGAGTACCTCTTAGTTCGTCCAGCCGATAGAGAAGATATTTTTGCTAACCACCGTTGTCGTTTCTTGGTGCTTGATGAGGTTCACACCTATCGAGGAACTTTGGGGAGTAACATAGCTTTGTTAGTACGGCGCTTGCAAACTCATCTTGCTAACGCAAAACAAGACTGGTATTGCGATGTTAACCCAGAAGTACAAGCAAAACGCTATCCGCAATTTCTCCCGGTTGCAACTTCTGCCACAATAAAAAGTGTAGCAGAGGGAGAACACACCTTAGAAGACAGAATTCGCCTGCGAGATGATGCTGTCCAAGAATTTTTTAGTAAAATCTCCGGTGTTGATAAACCAAACATTCGAGTGATTGGTGAAGAACTCGCGGAAATTCAGACACCTCCACAAGCAGTTTATTCTCTCCAACCTGTTAATTTTGCGGACTTGGATATTACAAACCCAGAAGCTGTAAGAAAAGCCCTTTGTGCTTTGGGAGGAATAGAGGACAGTGATAATTTTACCCTCTCTTCGCTCACCTCTCACTCTCGCTTACTGTGGGATTTAAACCGATGGCTAATCCGTTCTCCTCTCTCAATCGCCCAAATAGTCAACAAAGTAAAACAGGAAATTAGTGAGCAATCGCACTTCTCACACACCACAATAGAAAATGAAGTACGAACCGCCTTATTAGTAGGTGCAGCGTTACCAGAAGGGACACCTGGAGCCTTACAACTGCGCGCCCATCGCTTTATTCGTGGTGGTTGGCAATTTCACCGTTGTGTTGACCCCAGTTGCGGTAAACTTTACCCGATGGGTGAAGAACGTTGTGAATGTGGTTTTTATACAGCCCCTCTCTACCTTTGTCGTAATTGTGGTGCAGACTATCTACGTTTTGTAGGCGAACCCACCGCAGCACCACTACAACCCAGCGCTTTACCTGGAGAAGGACAAGAATGGATACTTTACGATCCCAACCGCTTTGAGACTAACGCAGAAATTGATGAAGACATTGACGAAGTAGAAGCAATACCACAAGCTCGCGCGCGCCAAGCCAATCCGAAGAAACTCACACAGATGAAGGGGCGACAAATTTTGGACGGTTCATTTGATACATCTACTCTCTCTTTTAGTAGTGACTCAAATGCCTATCCTTGGCGTGTTACCCTTGCACCAGCCCGTACCCGTTGTTTGTGCTGTGGTGCTACCGCAGGTAGTCGCGATGTCATTACATCTATAGCAATAGGAACATCAGCAGCAGTAAAAGTGCTGAGTGAGGGTTTAGTGGAATCTTTAGCCGTAACCAATCGCCGTCAGCATGGATACGACGGGAAAGAACGGTTATTAATTTTTAGCGACAGCCGACAAGATGCAGCCCATCAAGCAAGATTCATTGTTTTTGCTAGTCGTTATGACAGAATGCGGCGACGGGTAGTGCAGTTATTAAAAGAATATGGCGCGCTATCTTTGCAAAGAGTTGTCGAACTTCTCGGTGAAATGGCTATAAGAGAGCAAGATAATAAGTATGCTCCTGATAACCCGAATGCCTGGATTAATGATGAAAAAATGCAAAGAATCCGTGCTTGGGAAGAAGCTCCTTTGCTGGATGAAATTGCGGTTACGGCTGGTTACCGTGCAACCCTAATCAACTTAGGATTAACACAAATAAATTACCATCGTTTGGACGAGTACGTCAAACAACAAGGTGCTGACATCGCCAGAAGTCTTGGAATATCTCCGGAAAACTTAGAATATCTCAGTCGTTGCTTGCTAGATGAAATGCGACGGCGTGGCTGTGTCAGTCGAGAATTACTATGTTACCATCCCGCCCATCCCAGTTGTCCCAGTTATACCAAAGCTGCTGAGTGGGAAAGGCGGTTAAAGCGACCCCAAGGTTACGCTTTTTCTGGTGGTTTACCTGTTCCTTATATGGATAGCGCGCTCATACCTTTTGGTGTTCAGGTGAATAATCTTTGGCGTAAACCCAAAGTAGGAGGGAGAGGACCTAGTTTAGAACGTATTTTCAAGCACTTGCTTGCACGCCTGAACGGTATCACTCCTAGTGAAGAACACATAGTACAACTGCTGGAATGGTTAATGCATGGCAGTTTTATCGTAGCTACTGATTTATACGGTCAGCGCGAGAAAATTAAGTTGTTGCAGGTAAACGCAGAAGTGTTGCAGTTACAAGAAGCTACAGAACAACAGCGTTACCGTTGCCAAGTTTGCGCTACCCCAATTTTAGGAGTAGGAAATAGTTATCCTTGCCCTCATTGTCGTGGTAATTTGGTACAGTGGCGCGACTCAGAAATTCTGGAGAATCGCTATTTGAAACGAATTCTCTCTAAAGAATTTATTCCCTTAGTTGCAGGGGAGCATACCGCCCAAGTTCCTAACGATGTACGAGTTGAGTTAGAAGAGGATTTTAAAGCCAAAGCTTCTGAATCAAAGGTAAATTTATTGGCTTGTTCGCCTACCTTAGAAATGGGTATTGATGTAGGCGGATTAGATGCAGTGATTTTGCGAAATATACCACCGCGTCCTGATAACTATGCTCAGCGTGGAGGACGTGCTGGGCGGCGTACCCGTATTGGCTTGGTAGTTGGTTATGCTCGTAATACACCTCACGACCAGTATTTTTACGACCAACCGAGTGAGATGATTGCTGGGGAAGTTCCAGCCCCCGCGTTAGCATTGGGTAATCGGGATGTTATTTTCCGACATTTGAACGCGATCGCCTTCGGTACAGCCAAGCCAGGGTTAGCAAGTAAAATGGTAGAGTATATTTCTCCAGCCGGTGAAATTAACCATGAAGCTGTAGAATCACTGGTGGAAGGAGTCCAAGCACAAATCGACCAAGCCGTTGCGATCGCTCTACAAGCTTGGCAAGGGACTGTATTAAGTGAAGCGGGATTAGATGAAATTGCCCTACGCCAACACTTAAATAAGTTACCTGAACGCATTTGGGATGTTATCAACCGTACCACTCGACAGGTTAGGGAACTTAGAACCGCACTTGATACATATTCACTCGAACTTCAAGGGGAACGTGCTGGAACTCGTGCGGCTCAACTCATTGCCCGAATCCTGGGTATCCAAACAGACAAGAAAAATAATAATGCGGAAGCTGATGACCGTTCTTCTGGGTATCCCCTGCGTAGATTTGCTGAATTTGGTATTCTTCCAGGATACGAGTTTCCTACCCAACCGGCAGCACTGCGACTTTTAGGCGACGAACACGAAGAAGACTCCGTAACTGTAGCACGACGTTTTGGCATTGGTCAATTTCAACCTGATGCCCAAGTATTTGCCCGCACCAAACGCTGGAAAGTTGTGGGTTTAGATAACGCTTCCCCTTGGAACCCCAGAACTGAAAGCTCAACTTGGTTGTATCGCTTATGTAACACTTGCAAATTACGGTTTGATGCAGACAAACCTGCTTGTCCTCGTTGCCAAAATAACGCGCCTGGAAAAGCTTATCCTGGTGGGGAGTTTGCTGGCTTTCTGGCGCGACGTGACGAAAGTCCGATTCTGGATGAAGAAGAACGCTACGCCACCCGTAATCTTGTCAAAACTTACCCACAGTGGGACGGACAAGTTGTTGGACGTTGGAAGTTAAATACTGGTTGGGGATTGTGTTGGAGTCGAGATGAAGAAGTACGCTGGGTTAATGAAGGAGTACCGCCGAAAAATCAAGACAGAGAACAAGGTATTCCGTTATTACACGACGAGGCTAAAGGGTATATGTTATGTGGTGAGTGCGGACGAATGCTGCAAAACCCTGATTTACAGCAAGTAGCAACTCAAGGACGCCGCAGAACAAGACAATCCAATCAAGAAGATCCTTATGGTCATGGAGAAAACTGTCCCCAAAAAGGCACAGCACCACGACCTTTGGCAATTGTCACAGTAGGTAAGGCAGAAGTATTAAGATTAATCATACCTGTTCCCACCGCAATAGAAGAAGACGATTTACAGTCTTGGGGGTTGTCTTTAGGTTATGCTCTTAAAGCAGGAATGCAGCACCTGTATATGCTGGATGGTTCTGAGATTGATTTTGAGTTTGAGGGAACTTGGAAAGCCAGCACCGAAGGCAAAAATTACAACAAGATTTCGTTGACGTTTATTGATCCCAGCTTAGGCGGGAGCGGGTATTTACGTCGTATTGCTATTGATTTTCATCAAGTAGCAAAAAGAGCGATCGCGCATTTAGACCATCCAAACTGCGAAACTGCCTGTTACCGTTGCCTGAAATCTTATCAAAATCAACGTTACCACGAACTACTTCATTGGCCTCAAATCATCCCGGCGCTGGAACAACTTGCACAAACACCACCAGCGCAATGTCCCTTAGAGGTTGGTGATATTGACGACCCGTTACCTTGGTTAGAAGCCTATGCAGCAGGGGTAGGTTCGCCTCTAGAGCTAAAGTTTCTGGAACTATTCGAGGAACATGGTTTTTATCCTCAAAAACAAATACCAGTGCCAAGTAAGACCCCAATTTCCGTTGCTGATTTTGCTATACCTGAACGGAGGCTGGCAATTTACATTGACGGAATTGCCTTTCATCAAGGAGGAAACAGACTTCGCGATAAGTTTATCCGCGATCGCTTACGTAATGCCAGCCCACCTTGGCAAGTGGTAGTTTTGAGTGGTGCTGATTTAGCTAGGGGTAAGGCGTTGGTAGAAGAACTCAAAAAGGAGGTATGACCGAAAAACATTCCACAGCGAAGGTTTTACCAATTTAACCCCTTATTATATCTAGTCCATGGAACGATAGGAACTTTATCGGTTTCAGAATCATCATCTTATTCGGTCAACTATCCTTAGATTTGCTGTAAGTTTGTAAGATAGCGCTGTGAGGGACATTAATTTGTCGAGAATTTTTTTCATCAAGTCAAAGCGTACATCAGGGTTAATATGCTTAACCCTGATGGCATGTCTAAGCTTTTATCTAGTTATTGGCGGATCTACACCAGCCTATGCCATGCATATAATGGAAGGCTTTTTACCACCTAAATGGGCAATTTTTTGGTGGGTAGTGGCTTTACCATTTTTTGCTTTGGGTTTGCGATCGCTTACACGTATCACCCGAACTAACCCTGAATTAAAATTACTCCTGGCACTATCAGGCGCTTTTACCTTCGTACTATCAGCATTGAAAATGCCTTCAGTCACAGGTAGTTGTTCCCATCCCACAGGTACAGGATTAGGCGCAATACTCTTTGGACCCCTAGCAATGTCAGTACTAGGTACTCTAGTATTAGTATTTCAAGCATTGTTACTAGCCCACGGTGGTTTAACAACTTTAGGCGCTAATGCTTTTTCAATGGCAATTGTTGGTCCATTTACAGCTTTCTGGATATACCGTTTAGTGATGCGAACTAATCGCCAAAGGTTAGCAATATTTCTTGCATCAGCTTTAGCAGATTTAATCACTTATGTAGTTACTTCTGTGCAACTAGCTTTAGCATTTCCGTCTGCTACAGGTGGGTTTATGGCTTCGTTTATTAAATTTGCAGGGATTTTTGCCATTACTCAAGTTCCTTTAGCAATTAGTGAAGGATTCTTAACAGTGCTTGTCTGGAACTGGCTTTCTAATTATGGACGTCAAGAACTAGAAATGTTGAACAGAGGATAGCGCCGCTACGCGAAAGTCAAAAGTCAAAAGTCAAAAGTCAAAAATGGCAAAATTAAAACCTAAAAATCAACAGATCAATAACTGGCTGTTGCTGTTAGCAGTCGTGGTATTAGCTGTATCACCACTCATTTTAGTTAAAGATGGGAAATTTGGCGGTTCTGATGACCAAGCAAAAGCGAAAATTAACGAGATACAGCCTGACTATAAACCTTGGTTTAAATCATTAGTTGAGTTACCCAGTGCGGAAGTTCAAAGCCTATTGTTTAGTGTGCAAGCAGCAGCTGGTGCTGGAGTGATTGGCTACGTAATTGGATTGTATAAAGGGCGCTCTGAACAAAGAAACCAACACAATGAGAATTCTGATTGATACCTTAGCTTACACTAATCATTTGCGCTGGTTACCGCCAGAACAAAAGCTTTTGTTTGCTACCGTAGTGCTGACCATTGCTGCTTTTGCCCATCCTTTAGTTCAAGTTTTAATTGCTGTTTGGATGAGTATTTGGACAGTTATCTATGCAGGGATCGCCGCCAAAACTTATATGAAATTACTTTATGTGGCCGCTTTATTCTGGTTAACTAGTTTACCGGCCTTAGTACTTAATGCAATCGATATTTCCCAAATACATTTAGTATCGACAGACTCGTTAACAGGCTTGACTTTTGGCTCTTATTATTTATATATCAGTCGCAACGGTCTTGATCAGGCATTGGCAATTTTAGCACGAGCGATCGCCTCTGTATCGTGCTTGTACTTTATCATGCTAACTATCCCCTTCACGGAAGTTTTACAAGTCCTACGGCGCATTGGTTTTCCAGTACTTTTAACTGATCTGCTATTATTGATGTACCGCTTCATTTTTGTACTATTAAATACATCGGCGGAGTTATGGACAGCCCAACAATCCCGTGGTGGTTACCGCACCTTTAGCATTGGCATGAAAAGTTTAGCACTACTGATTGGACAATTACTCAAACGAACCTTAGAGAACTATCGTCAGGTTTCTTTAAGTTTAGCGGCAAGAGGCTTTAATGGAGAATTGCGGTTTTGGCATCCCTATCGTTACAAGCAATCCAAGCGCTATGCGATCGAAGCAGTTTTTGGCTGTGTAGTATTAGTGGGATTAGAATGGAGTCTCTCTGCCTGACAAAATGCAAGAATATTTACTTGAATTTGAGCAAGTACATTACACCTATCAAGGCGCGCAACAATCGGCTCTGAATAATTTAACGCTCAGAATCCCAGCTAATAAACGATGTGCATTGATTGGTCAAAATGGGTGTGGCAAAACAACGTTATTTTTATTAGCTAATGGTCTATACAAACCGCAAAAGGGTACTATACGGTTTCAAGGCAAGGCACTACAATACGACCATAGCTGCTTGATGAAACTGCGGCAAAAAGTTGGGCTAATTTTTCAAGATCCAGAGCAACAGCTGGTAGCTTCTACAGTAGAAGAAGATATTTCTTATGGGTTATGCAATTTACAATTACCAGAAGCAGAAATTAAACAACGAGTCGAGCAAGCTTTAGCTGAGTTTGGGTTAACCGAACTAGCAACTAGACCGGTGCATCATCTCAGTTTAGGACAAAAAAAGCGAGTTTCCATAGCTGATGTGATGGTACTACAACCTAGACTTTTGTTGCTAGATGAACCAACAGCGTATCTGGATCGGTTACACACTCGTAATTTAATGGCGACTCTAAAAAAGATTCATGCAGATGGGACAACAATACTTATGGCAACCCACGATCTTGATTTAGTGTATCGCTGGGCTGACTGGATCTTTGTTATGGATCACGGACAACTTGTTTTAGAAGGAAAACCACAGGATGTCTTCACTCAACGTGACTTCCTTGAAGAGTTACAGCTAGGAGTACCACTAATATATGATATGTTATTTGCTGAAGGAGTTGCGGAAGAAGGCCCTATTTTGGAAAGGGTACGGCAACGGATTTTGAATTTATTCCGCTATTTTTAGACATTGGTTCGTAAGGTGCGTGAGGTAGATTAGTAGGGGCAAATGGCGTACTCTGCGAGAAGCCGGAGGCTATGCCCTTGGACTATCGGTGTACCTCATTTGTCTCAAAACTGCTGTATGTTTTACCATTAATCAATTTTTGCGTCCTAACGCACCGCACAAGCGTTCTCTGATTTGAGAAATGTAAATCTAAGGGCGTGCGCCGCACGCCCCTACACCGAAATATCAATTACGATTGTTGATAACTAGGAAAATCGGTGTAACCTTCTTTATCAAAAGAATACCAGATACTTTGATCCCCTGGGGGATTTAAAGGCCAACCATTAGCAAAACGCTCTACTAAATCAGGATTACTAATTAATGGTCGCCCAAAGGCTACCAAATCAGCATTACCATCTTTAATTGCAGATTCTGCTGTTTCTTGTGTGTAACCGCAGTTAGCTATGAGTGCACCTGTAAACACCTCGCGAAATTCAGCTAACACCATTGGTTCTCCGAAATTGTGAAAACCAAACGCTAGTCCATCCATTAAGTGCAGATAAGCCAGACCATAAACATTCAATTGCTTTGCGACATAAAGAAAGGTTTCTCGGAAATCCTTAGAACCCATGTCATTATAAACACCATTCGGAGCCAGGCGAACTCCTATTCGGTTAGCAGGGAATATAGTTAATATAGCCTCCACAATCTCTTTAAGAAAACGATAGCGATTCTCAATACTACCACCGTACTCATCAGTTCTATGGTTGGTTTTAGATTGTAGAAACTGATCGATTAAATAACCGTTGGCTGCATGAATTTCCACACCATCAAAACCAGCATCTTTAGCTCGCTCAGCAGCTTGACGATAATCTTCTACGACTAGAGGTATCTCGGTTGTCTCTAAAGGGCGGGGTATTTCGTAGGGTTGTTTGCCGATCGCCGTGTGAATGTAGTCTCCTTCAATCTTAAGAGCAGAAGCGGAAACTGGGAGTTGATTATTTTCTTGAAAACTACTGTGAGAAGCTCTACCTGTGTGCCAAAGCTGTAGAAAAAAGGGAGTTCCTTTAGCGTGTACTGCATTCACAACCTGCTTCCAGGCTTGCGCTTGTTCTTCTGAATAAATACCAGGGGTATTTAGCCAACCATTTGCTTGTTTTGAGATTGCAGTAGCTTCTGAAATTATCAAACCAACTGTTGCCCGTTGCGCGTAATATTCTGCCATTAAAGCATTAGGTACCCGCTCCTCACCTGCACGCGCTCTCGTCAAGGGAGCCATTAGCACTCTGTTTTTAAGGGTTAACCCTCCTAAATCAAAAGGGCTCAGCAGTGTTGCGGATAGTGTTTGAGCAGTCATTCGGGTTCCACCTCGAAATAGAATTATGAGTTCTTAAGCAAACTGCACAAAAGCAGCAGATCGCCTAACGAAATGTTTCAAATCTTAATCATATTCGGCGAATAGGATTTTGTGCATCACCCCGATCAAACTGTACGTTCGCTTATTTTCAGATCCAAAGGCTAACACCAAATAGCGGTAGCTTAACGGTAAACGTTGCCCCTTGCCCAAGCCCACTACTTTCGGCACGAATAGTCCCACCGTGAAGTTGCACTAGGTAGCGTGCGATCGCTAATCCCAATCCTAGTCCTTTAGTAGAGTGTGAACTTTTTGCTTGACGAAAACTGTCAAACACATAAGGCAAAAACTCAGCATCTATTCCACAACCAGTATCACTCACCACGATCTGAGCTTGTGTTTCAATTACATGAAGATGAACTTCAATTCTTCCTCCTAGAGGAGTAAATTTGATGGCATTGGTCAGTAGATTCTTCACTCCATGACGGGTTACCGTTATCCAGCACGTCTTCGGCGAATGGTCCCAACAAATGCCAAACCTCTTGGTATCGTTATTTACGCCGCGCTGTACTAGTTTGAGCAAAGAAAAATCCACACTAAAACACTATACATGATATGAGTTGCAGTGTACCTTTTTTCCTGCCTTCTTTATCATAAATCATCCAGCAATTAAACTAAATACTGAAAATAAATATCAAAAAAGCTTAAATCGTTTCTTTCGTTGCCTATGGCTTAGTTAGCTTGACTTTGAGCATTAAGGCTTTTAAATACTTTTACGACATGCTCATATTGGCTTTCTAGTTGAATAACCAGTTGAGAAAGTTTATCGAATGGCTGCTCGTGGGCATTATCTTCCAAAGTCTTACAAATTTTTCCTAGTTGGACTGCACCAAGACTAACACTCGGCGATCGCAAAGCATGGGCTGCTTTGTTTAGTTTTGATCTCTCTTCAGAAGCACAAGCATCCTTAATCGCCGTTATTTTACTTGGGGTATCTTCCAGGTAAACTTCGATCAGTTCAGCAATTAGGCGATCGGCATCACTACCTGCCATATTTCTGAGATCTTGCAAAATACTGTCGTCTATGACTTGTTCCAAACTAATGTTAGGGGATGGTACTGGAGAAGTAACAGAAGTACCCTCCACAGTCTGAGGTATAGGAGATGCTGATGGTTTATTGTCCTGCATAGAAAGTTTTTGGAGAACGGCTAGGAGGGCTTCAGGTGTGATCGGCTTACTAATATAATCATTCATCCCAGCTATAAAACACTCTTGCCGATCTTCTAAGCGAGCATGGGCAGTCATTGCAATAATATGAGGTTGAGTAGTATGGGAGAATTCTCCTCGAATCCGACGAGTTGCTTCTAACCCATCCATTTCCGGCATCTGAACATCCATAAACACAACATCATAAATTTGTTTTTGGAAAGCTTCCAGGGCTTCACACCCGTTATTAGCCACATCTGCCCGATACCCAAACCGCTCGAGCATTTTAAGGGCAATTTTTTGATTCACCAACACATCCTCAACCAGCAGGATCTTGAGAGGTGAATTTTCAGCTAACTGAGCATCAATTGTAGGAAGATTCGTTGGACGAACACGAGAATAAGAGGCTATAGTTTCCTTAGAATTAAAGCCAGTAGACCAAACACCGCGAACTATTTGTAATAGCGTATTGTGTAACTGGTACTGCCGTACAGGTTTATGTATAAACGCAGTAAACACACTTCCCATCTGCTTTATTTCTAAAGCCTGCTTACTCTTAGAACTTAACATTACTAAGGGTAATTTCTTTCGTCTAGGGATGGAGTTGATCGCAGCCGCAAGGTTGAAAGCATTAAGATGGGGGGTATCGATATCTAATATGACTAAATCGAAGTAATCCTGCTCAATCGATTGTAGGGCAGCTGAATTTGAATTAACAGCTTCAATATGTAATCCAAAAGTTTGAAGATGCTTTGTTAAACATTTTGTTAAATTGGCGTTGCCTACTACTAGTAGTAGGCGTTTAGCAATGAGTTCAGGATCGAAACTACAGGTGGTTTTTATTGAAGAGGAATAAGCTTGCAGCTTGACGGTGAAATAGAACGTGGAACCTTTACCCAGCTCACTTTCTACCCACATTCTACCTTGCATGATCTCACACAGACGCTTGCTAATGACTAATCCCAAACCGGTACCACCATAACGTCGCGTCATGGAAGCATCTACTTGGCTGAAAGGTTTAAAAAGTCGATCCAAGCGATTGCTAGGGATACCAATACCTGTATCTCTAACGGCAAATTGAAACTCGTAATATGGGTGAGTAGAAGTCGAAAGTCCCTGATCCGGAATTTGTTCCTTGGCTATAATGGCGATCTCAACTTCACCAACATTTGTAAACTTAACTGCGTTGCTCACCAAATTCCAGAGAATTTGACGGACACGGGTAATGTCACCAATAATCTGAGTGGGTGTGTGTGATTCAATCTGGTACATCAGTTCAACACCTTTTGAAGCTGCCTGAGATGCGAGCAAATCCAAGGCTTCCTCAACACACACCTGCAAGTCAAAAAGCTGTTCTTCTAACTCTAACTTACCACTCTCAATTTTAGAAAAGTCGAGAATATCATTGATGATCGTTAACAATGCATCGCTACTATTACGGATAGTTTCCACATAATCAAGTTGTTCCGGCTTAAGTGGAGTGTCTAAGAGTAGTCCAGTCATCCCCATAATCGCATTCATAGGGGTGCGAATTTCATGGCTCATGACGGCGAGGAAATTACTCTTAGCAATATTGGCTGCTTCTGCTGCTTGCTTGGCAAAGCTAAGCTCTTGATTTTGCTGCGCTAAAAGATGAGCTTGACGTGTTTCCTGAGCTAGCAGCTGTGCTTGGTTTAAGGCAATACCCATTTGATCTGCTAAGTGTTTTAGGAGATCTAATTCGAATTCACTCCAAAGTCTTGGGCGATCGCACTGATGAGCAATTAATAACCCCCACAAATCGTCGCGTACTAAAATTGGTACAACTAAGTTGGCTTTGACCTGAAACTGCTCTAAAAAGTCAATGTAACAAGGTCTAAATCCTGCTTGCGCCAGATCAGAAATTACTGTAATATTCCCTTGACGATAAAAGTCAAGATATCCTTTCTTAATACAACAATCATAAATATCCTTGTTTAGTGTAGCTGACCATCCTGGAACAACTGCCTCTTGAACAACTCTACCAGAACCATCAGAATTAATTTGAAAGATCAGAACGCGATCAGCCTGCAAAATTTGTTGAACTTCTGTGACTGTTGTTTGAAGAATTTTTTCTAATTGTAAAGACTTCCGAATTTCTTCAGTAATTTGCTTGAAAAGTACTGCCTGTTGATATTGCTTCTGTAGTGCTTGTTCTGCCTTTTTTCGTTCTGTAATATCCAGATGTGTTCCCACCATTCTCAAAGGTTTTCCTCGAGAATTACGGCTCACCAACTTACCCCGATCTAAAATCCACCTCCATTCTCCTGATTTCGCTAACAAACGTACTTCCGCTTCATAAAAAGGAGTATTACCCTTAAAGTGCTCCTTGAGCCTTTGTTGGATTAAGCGTCGATCCTCTGGATGAACCAACTGATTTCTCACTTTAAGATCATTTCCCAGTTCATCGGGCTCATAACCCAACATTGTGAACCAGTGTGGGCTACGATAAACTTCGCCAGTTACCAAATTCCAATCCCAAAGCCCTTCCTCTACTGCATCTAATGCCAGTTTTAACTGTTCTTCACTTGATCGAAGGATTTTCTCAGACTGTTTCTGTAAGGTTATGTCCTGATATTTCCACAGATGACCATAAAATTTATTATCAACTACAATGGGTATGTAGTTTTGCTCAAAAGTACGCCCATCAATCAGTTCCCACTCTTCATGGAAAACTGTTTGACTCTGACTAAGAAGCTCATCCTGATGGCGAATAAATTCATCTGGTCTAGCAAATATCTGTTTACCAGCTTCAGCTATTTTTACGTAATCCATCCCCTGTAAAGCTTCTGGAGCAAAGGGAATATTAAACTCATAGCAGAATTGCTGGTTTGCAAGAACGATTTGTCGGTTTTCATCCTCTAGTAAAATACCTTGGTGTAAACTCTCAATCAGTGTTCTTAATCGTGAAGCTGTGACTCTTAATTCCGTTCGCTGAGATGTTAGTTTTGTGTTTAATTTTTTAGCATCTGCAAGAGCTGCATTCTTAGTTTGCAACAAAAACAAATAATCTGAAATAGAATCCCATAAAGGAAAATCATTGACTTTCAGATCTAGTTTTTTGAGATCGGCAATATCGGTAATCCAAGGAGAACCAAGAAATAGTAGATGATCAGGTTCTTCCAAATACAACATCTGTCCTTTTAGCTGCATTTCTTTATGATGAGATTGCAGCAGAAACAGCGATTGCATTTGTTGAGAAATATCTTCAAAGGTTGCTGAACATTTAGGACGATTAATCTGAAAATGTTCTTCTAGGTAACTATCCAAAAGTTCAATAGGCTGAAAAATGCCCTGGATAACCTCACCCACTTGGACAATTTTCATTTCTCTATCTATAACCAAATGGAAGGGAAACAATTGTGCAAATTGGTTCGGAGCAAGAGTGAATTGCTTTAGTATAGTAGGTCTCTCATGTGTCATAGTTCTCACAAGAATCGTCGTACGCTATGGAGAAGATGTCGTGAGAAGCACCTTGCTGACGAAAGCTAGTTTGAGTAACATTTACTTTTGTTTGAAACCGTTTCCCCAACCCATGCAGTAACCCGATTACCATTGGAGACAATCCTTGGCGAGTCGATTGGTAGTTAAGTTTCATAGACTTTTCGCTTGTGTGTTCACACCCGAACGACGGAGGACGGAGTTCAGGTAAACTTAAGCCAACACGAGCATGCAATTGATCGAGGTTGTCTAGAAATTCTGGTAGGGAGTTTCCAGCGCTGGCTAACAAATCTCCATAGCCTTCTTCTGCAGTATAGGTCACCCAGTATTCTCCAAAGGCTTGCAATATCTCATCCGCTTGCATATTTAGTACCTCACAAGCGGCTTCGACTAAACGATAGGTAACGTCGTCAGAATAACCATCCATCCCAATAAAAAAATCAATATCTTCAAGTCCAGCCTTTTGCTTGATAGTTTCCCAGATCTCTTCACTATGGTACTTACAAATCATGTCTTGAATTGCTTTGTTAACTAGACCGTACATCGAAATTAACTCCTAAATAGAAAAATTACAAAGCTTTGAGCTTGACTAGAAATACACTTTAGTTGCGAAAAAGTGATACCTGACAGAAAAACATTTCAAAGACATGATTTGCGACAGCAGATTTACGGATTTCAGATGAACCCTCTCCCATGCATCAGACAGGGGTAAGGGTTGGATACATAATTTATTTATGAAGAAGAATTCGGGAGTCAGGAGAATCGTCTCCGACAGGAGAAGGGTGCATTCTGACTCCTGTATTCTGTCTCCTGACTCCTTTTTATGACATCTATATGCTTCTAAACCTCAGCAATGATGCTGAATATGCAAAAAAGAGTTTGTACTCCTTTGGAATATAATGACTAAAAACTAAGATGACCTCTGGGAATACTAGCTTTAAGAAGGAAAATCAGCTTCCATCATGAGGTAAGTATAAATGAAAACTTCAAGCTACATACCCGCTATCCCTGCATATCGAATTAGCTCTCAACTATCTGCTGACTCCAGAACTAGAACATATAGAGCTATTCGAGAGAAAGATAGACTTGCAGTAGTCATTAAAATTTTGACCTCGGAATCTCCCAGCTTCAAGGAATTAATGCTATTTCGCAACCAATATACGATTAGCAAAAATCTCAATATTCCCGGTATCATCCGTCCTTTATCATTAGAAGCTTATGGGAACGGTTATTTTTTAGTCATGGAAGATGCGGGGGAAATTTCTTTACAAGAATATTTTAAAGCCAGTACCTTATCACTTGTCGAATTTTTAGCGATCGCTATTCAATTAACTCACATTCTCCAAAATTTACATCAAAACCTCATTATCCACAAAGATATTAAACCCGTAAATATACTAATTCGTCCGCAAACCAAGCAAATTAGGTTGATGATAGATTTTAATATCGCCTCTCTATTGCTTAAAGAAACTCAAGAAATTAAAAGTCCAAATATTTTAGAAGGAACCCTCGCTTATATGTCTCCTGAACAAACAGGAAGGATGAATCGAGGAATAGATTACCGCAGTGATTTTTATTCTTTAGGTGTGACATTTTATGAATTATTAACCGGAAAACTACCATTTACGTCTGATGATCCAATGGAGTTAGTACATTGTCATCTTGCTAAAATGCCCGCATCATTGGGAAACAGGGAAGAGATTCCACAAGTGATCTCCGATATTGTGATGAAGTTAATGGCAAAAAATGCTGAAGATAGATATCAAAGTATTTTGGGACTAAGGTATGATTTAGAAAATTGTTTATATCAACTAAAAGAAACTAGCAAAATTATTGATTTTGAAGTTGCCCAGCGTGATATAACCAATCGTTTTCTAATCCCCGAAAAACTCTATGGGCGAGCAACAGAAGTTGCAACCTTGCTTGCAGCTTTTGAGCGCGTTGCCAATGGCAATTCTGAAATGATGCTGGTGGCAGGATTTTCCGGGATTGGAAAAACAGTGGTAGTCAATGAAATACACAAGCCGATTACCCGTCAGCAAGGATATTTCATAAAAGGTAAATTTGACCAGTTTAATCGCAATATACCCCTATCCGCCTTTGTACAAACCTTACGAGATTTGATGGGGCAATTGCTGTGGGAATCCGACACGCAATTAGCAGAATGGAAAACCAAAATTATTGAAGCTGTAGGCGACAATGGACAAGTTTTGATTGAGGTAATTCCAGAACTAGAACAAATTATTGGTAAGCAACCTCCAGCGCTGGAACTATCTGGAACCGCTGCACAAAACCGCTTTAATTTATTGTTCTCAAAATTTATTGCAGTCTTTACAACAAAAGAACATCCGTTGGTCATCTTTCTAGATGATTTACAGTGGGCAGATTCAGCTTCTTTACAGTTAATTAAACTTCTGATGCAGAATAACAGCTATCTACTTTTGTTAGGGGCTTACCGAGACAATGAAGTACAAGCTGCACATCCGTTGACTTTAATGGTGGAAGAACTGAAGAAAGCCGAGAAGACGGTGAATACAATTACGCTTTCACCTCTTGGCTTGAGCGATACAAATCAGCTAATTGCTGATACGTTGCATTGTACAACCGAGCGATCGCGCTCTCTCACAGAATTAATCAATCGCAAAACTCAAGGAAATCCGTTTTTTATCACCCAGTTTCTCAAAGCATTACACGAAGGTGGGCAAATTACCTTTAATAGTGAGCAGGGGTATTGGGAATGTGATATAGCCCAGATAAATGCGCTATCTCTAACTGATAATGTCGTGGAATTTATGGCGCAGCAGTTGCAGAAATTGCCTAATGAAACCAAAGAGGTACTTAAGTTAGCGGCTTGTATTGGAAATAAATTTGATTTAGCAAACTTGGCGGTTGTTTGGGAACAATCACAAGCACAAACGGCGACTGCTTTGTGGAGAGCCTTACAAGAAGGATTGATTATCCCACAAAATCAAGTATATAAATTTTATTTGAACCATGATCAGACAGAACTGAATATTGGCAATATTGAAAATGCTGCATACCGATTCTTGCATGATCGCGTTCAACAAGCTGCCTATAATCTGATTCCTGAAGCCCAAAAACAAGCGACTCATCTTAAGGTTGGTCAACTCTTACTCAAGAATATAACTGTAAAAGAGCGAGAGCAAAAAATATTTGATATTGTTAACCAATTAAATTACGGTGTTCAACTAATTACTGAACCAAGGGAAAAAGAAGAACTTGCTTGGTTAAATTTATCTGCTAGTTCTAAAGCAAGAGTTTCAACTGCTTACACTGCTGCAACTGAATATGCAACTTTTGGAATTAAGTTATTAAAAGCAGATTGTTGGCAGACTCAGTATCAGTTGGCATTAGAATTGCACAACCTAGCAGCAGAGGCGGCTTATTTGGCTGGCAAATTTGAATTAATGGCGGAACTTATTCAAACAGTCTTAGACTCTGTGTCCGATCCATTGGATAAAACCAAAGTGTATGAAGTTAAAATTGAGGCTTACGGATCACAGAATCAAGCACTAGAAGCCGTTTGTACTGGAAAAGAAATTTTGCAGCTATTGGGAATTGAATTCCCTGATAAACCCAGCGATTCTGAGGTAAAAGGTGAAATAATCAAGACAATAGAGCTATTTAATGATAAACAAATTGAGGATTTAATTTATCTGCCTTTAATGGCAGATAAAACATCCCTGGCAGCGATAAAAATTTTATCTATCATCACAACTTTCGCTTATCAAATAGACACAAATATATTTATTCTCATTTCATTAAAACAAGTTAGTTTGTCTCTTCAATACGGTAATTCTCCGTACTCATCTTTTGCATATGGTAGCTATGGTATTATTCTTTGCCAACTTGTGAAAGATGTTGAATCTGGCTATCGATTCGGTAGATTATCTGTTAACCTTTTGAGTCAATTCGACACTAAAGAAGTAACTGCAAAAATATTAAATGTATTTAACTCCCTTATCAAGCATTGGAGGGAACATATTCAAGAAACGTTACAACCTCTTCTAGAATCTTATTCAATTGGTTTGGAGACAGGAGATTTACAGTATGCATCTATTTCTATCTATTACTACCATGCTCATTTGTATTTCCTTGGTCAAGAACTGGGTACATTAGGAACAAGTACACAAATTTATATCAATTCTCTTCAGAAAATCAAGCAAAACAGGCTAGCGCACTACATTGGAATTCTGAGACAAAATATTTTAAATTTATTAGGAAGTGTTGACGATGTATGTTTTTTGAAGGGTGAAGCCTACGACGAAACAGTTAGGCTTCCGATTAGTTTAGCAAACAATGATATAAGTGAACTTCTAGTTTTTTATTTTTATAAGCTTCAACTTAGTTATCTTTTTTACAAATATGACATAGCCCAAAAATATGCCGAAAAAGCAGAATTTTATTTATCTGGTGGACTAGCACAAGTTGTGTTGCGACAATGCTATTTTTATGCTTCACTAGCACGCTTAGGTATTTTTTTGAGTGTTAACGAAGAAGCCCAAGCACAGCTTCTAAATCAAGTAATAGATAACCAAGAGAAGATGGAAATGTGGGCTAAGTATTGCCCGATGAATGTTCTACATCAATACTATTTAGTAGAAGCTGAAAAGAACCGGGTTTTAGGTAAGAATTATGAAGCAGGAAATTGGTATGATCGCGCGATCGCAGCTGCAAAAGAAAACGGTTACATCCAAGAAGAAGCTTTAGCTAACGAATTAGCAGCTAGGTTTTATCTGAGCTGGCGTAGAGAAAAACTAGCGGCTGACTATATGCAGGAAGCTTACCAGTGCTACACTCGTTGGGGTGCAAAGGCGAAACTAACCCATTTAGAACAACAGTATCCACAATTACTACAAGCGATTGTCGAACCTACGATGACAAATTTTGCCCCTAGCACCAGTAGTGGACAGAATTTGTGGTTAGATTTGCCAGCAGTGATGAAAGCTGCACAAGCTATATCTCAAGAAATTGAGTTAGAAAAACTATTAGCAACCTTAATGCATATTACAATCGCCAATGCTGGGGCACAAATCGGTCATTTAGCTCTCTACCAAGAAGGAAAATGGCTAGTGGTAGCTAAGGCAGATTGTCAACAGGTAGACATGTTAGAAATTCCCCTTGAGCAATACCAAGAAATTCCTCAAAGTTTGATCTATGTAGTTGTACGGACTCACCAAACAGCTGTGTTTGAAAACTTAACCGATTCAGCGCAATTTGCTAGTGACAACTATATCATCACCCATCACCCGAAATCAGTGATGTGTACTCCCATTAGCCGACAAGGACAACTTATCGGTATTTTGTACCTAGAGAATAACTTAACTGTAGGCGCTTTTACTAGCGATCGCATTGAGATTCTACAATTGTTGACTAGCCAAGCTGCCATCTCTGTAGAAAACGCCCGTCTGTATCAACAAACAGAAAACTATGCCCAAACCCTAGAAACAGAGGTAGAACGCAAAACTCAAGCTCTTAACCAAAAAGCTCAAGATCTAGAGCAAACTTTGAAACAATTGCAACAAACTCAAGGGCAATTAATTCATAGTGAGAAGATGTCATCCCTCGGTCAAATGGTAGCTGGTATTGCGCACGAAATTAACAACCCAGTTAGTTTCATTCGCGGGAATATTACCCATCTTGATAGTTATATAGAAGATATATTGCGGTTACTTATACTTTATCAACAGGAATATCCCCAGCCTAGTCAAGCTATTCAAGCTATGAGAGAGGAAATTGACCTTGATTTTCTATATGAGGATGTCAATCAAATCTTAGAATCTATGAAAGTCGGTAGTGAGCGCATCAGCCAAATTGTCTTGAGTTTACGTAACTTCTCTCGATTGGACGAAGCTGAAATCAAAGCTGTAGACTTACACAGTGGAATACAAAGTACGCTGTTAATTTTGCAACATCGCTTGCTAGCTTCTGGAAATCAACCTGAAGTGAGAGTTATCAAGGAGTATGGTAACATACCTCTGGTCAATTGTTATCCTAGCCAATTAAATCAAGTTTTTTTCAATATTATCCACAATGCGATTGATGCGATTCGAGATAATCCCCAAAGCAGCCAAAACCCAGAAATTCGGATTCGTACTGAAGTGATAGACAATGAACGATTGCGAATTGCGATCTCTAACACAGATAGCACAATTCCTGTAAATCTTCAAGACCGCATTTTTGATCCATTCTTTACTACAAAACCTGTTGGTCGTGGTAAAGGTTTAGGGTTATTTGTCAGTTATTCTATTATCCAGCAACATGGCGGCACTTTGACTGTACGCTCTCAGATAGCCGACGGAACGGAATTTAAAATTGTCCTCCCTATCCGGTAAAGTTTCTGACCTGTAAAACAGCTTTCATTAAAAAACCTGTCTGCGGTACTTGTGCAATTTTCGCTACTGTAGTAATATACAGAAATCTCCAGAGAAATTACTAGTTTCTCTGGAGAAAAATAAACAAATTTAAAACTATAAAGTTATCTTAACATGACAGAAAACCTTTTAGCCAGCTCTTTTTCAAACTTTTTTCAAAATTCTCTTCAAGAATTTGCCCTCCAATTACAAGACTCTCAACTAGAGGCAGCAGAATATATCACACTTGCGAAAGAATTACAAGAATTTTCTACAGAATTATCTTTACTTGCTGGAAACTGCCTACAACAAGCTAAAGAACAAACAAAAAGAGGTTTCACTAAATTGGTGGAGTCTTTCGGAATCTCTAAAAGCAATAGCGATAAATTAATTAAATCCTCTGAAGTAGCGCAGCATCTGCCAGAAAAAACTAGTAATGAATTAAGTATTTTTACTCTAAGTGAGTTATCTAAACCTTCCAATAAAGCTGCTTTAGAGGAAATTATTGAAAGTGGTGATGTCAATCAAGTAGAAGCAAAAGAAATTATTAAGAAAAATAAACAGTCTTCACCAAAACCCAAAGTAAGCAAACCTATCCAATGGGAAAAGAATAGATTTGGTTTTAGGGAACTGGTTGTTAGAGTTGAAGATGGAGATGTGGCACTTGCCTTTGAAAAAGGTTACAAAGACTCTAGCCTCCCAATGAGTTTATACCTAGGGAGTCTACTGAAATCTTCAAGCAAACCAGATGTTGCAGAACAACAAATAGCAAATCTAGAATTGCACAACCATATAGAAACGCAGATTCGTGTGGTTGCTGCTGATATAACTCCACATTCCAAGGATAAACCATCACTAAAAATTTGGACATCTGCCATTTATAAAGGTTCTGAACAAGATAGATGGTACGGACAAAAGGTTGTCATCCGAGAATTTTTAGAAGAAAGAGATTTTGTCAGAGTGGGAGTTTTAGGTAGAAAGGCAACTTTTAAATGTAATATTTCTGATCTGGAAATAAGTAGCGGTTAATAAAAGCTCCAAGTCAAAATACTATTCGTCAATAACTGCTAGGACAGCTTTTGGTAAGAGTTTATCTTTAAACCAAACAATTCTAGCTGGAACATTATTTAACTGTACCCCAGCTTTTTCCAAGTTCAAACGTTCCGAAATAGCTAAAATCAAGTTATCACATCCGGAACGTTTTACTTGTGCAAACTTTTTTTGTAAATATTCGGGACGCCAATAACCAACAATTTCTAGTAAGAAGGTACGCCCATCTGGATGAACTAATCTAAAATCAGGAATCATCACGCTTCCGGGAATAGGAATTAAATCAACTTCTCGTTCTAACACCCAATCCGTTTTCATTGCATCCCACTTATCAGCAAAAGAAGACTCAATCATACTATCGTATGGTTTACCTGGTGAATAATGAGATATCAAACCGCAATTAGAATTGAGGGTAAAACGTCCAGTTTTCCAAGTATTGGTGTAAAGATCACGATTTTGCAGCGTAGCAGCAAGACTCCATTTAGTAACATGGAGTAGTGCAGGGATAAGTTTAGCGATCGCCAACCCATACCGCGTACTAGGAGTAAACAAACTTGTAGGACCATCAATTGTAATTGAGAAACCGTGGTCTGCATCACCCTCAATATAAGCCATTAATTGAAATAATTTAAGATAGCGAAACAAAAGCTTATACTGCCCTGGAACATTGCGGTGAGCATTTATAACCAGTTGGCTTGCTTTATAAAACACTCCCTGCACCTGAGATAAATTGTATCGATGTAACAATTCCTCTGGCTTTGGTGTATCAAAAGCAGTCAAAATTCGGTTTTCTGCCAAATCCGCATACAATCCATCACGAACTTGTTTCGGTAAAACTTCTCGTTCAAGTTCACGGCTTAACTCGTCAGCAACTTTATTCAAAGTGACTTCTGCCAATTCTCGACTATTAACAGATTTAGCAGCCAAAGTAAACACCCTTTCTCGTAACATTTGAGGTTCTAAAGGACTCACCACCTCAAATGTACAAAAACTACTTTTGATAATATAAGCTAAACCCCGCTTTATCCTATAGTCAGGAGTATCTCCTTCTAACTCCAACAACTGACGCTCAAGTGCGCCTTGACTTTGCCCAACCAGCTTTTGAAAACAAGAAATTAACTCATTTGCCATCTCCAAATTCTGGTTATCAATCTTCAATCTTTTTGGAGTTATTTCCTCCCCATTTTGTCTGTAAGTTAGCAAATCTGTTGGTAACATTTTTAATCATCCTTGCTCTTCTGTGTTGAAGATTTGGAATTTTCCACTGAATAATTTATCTCCATCTGCTCAGCAGCTTTAGCACTTCTTCCCTTACCAGTACCGTACACAATTTGTAAGTTCTTTTTCTTCTCTTCTCGTTTTTTGCGACGAACACTTTGCTCTTCAGGTGAACTTCCCCCTATTCTTTGTGGTTCATTCCCCCTTCTCCTTGCTGAAGTCCCTTCTTCGCTGGTATCCTCAGCTATGACTTCATATAAAATTGCCTGCTTATTTTTATTGTTACCCTTTCTTAAAACTCTTCCCAAACGCTGAATATATTCTCTTGCTGAACCAGTCCCAGATAAAATAATTGCAATACTCGCTGCTGGTACATCGACACCCTCATTTAACACATGAGAAGCAACCAGAGATTTGTACTCTCCTTCTCGAAATTTTGTTAATATTTCATGACGCTCTTTGACTGGTGTTTGATGTGTGATTGCTGGAATGAGAAAGTCACTAGAAATGCGGTAAACAGTAGCATTATCAGCAGTAAAAATTAAAATCCGTTCTGGGTAATGTTGTGCAATTAAATCAGCAAGAATTCGCAACTTACCATCGGTACCCAAGGCAATTTCCTTTGCTTCCCGGTGTGCTAGCATTGCTCTACGTCCAGCTTGCGATCGCGCACTCATTTGTACAAAGTGCTGCCAACCTTGAAGACTTCCTAACGAAATTCTGGATTCCCGCAAAAAATCATTACGGACTTGAATAAGTTGACTATACCGTTCTCGCTCCTGCTGTGCTAATTTGACCTTAATTTGCACAACTTCATGTTCTGCTAAAGCTTTGCCTGCCAAATCTTCTGCTCGTTTACGGTATACTTCCTTGCCTATAAGAATATTTAAATCAGCGTGTTTACCATCAGTCCGTTCTGGTGTGGCGGAAAGTCCGAGTCGATAGGGAGCGATCGCGTACTCCGCAATCACCCGATTAAAATCTGTCGGTAAATGATGGCACTCATCAAAAATTAACAACCCATACTGATTCCCTATTGTTTCTGCATGAATTGCTGCGCTATCGTAAGTTGCAACTAAGATAGGTGTTTTATCTCGCGAACCACCCCCTAGCAATCCCACTTCAACATCAGGAAAAGCTGCCTTCAAATGAGCATACCACTGATGCATTAAATCCAGCGTTGGCACAACAATCAATGTTGAACGTGGTGTCGCTTGCATCGCCATTTGTGCTAAATAAGTCTTTCCGGCTGCTGTGGGAAGCACCACCACCCCTTGTCTTCCTGCTAATTTCCAAGCTGCTAACGCCTCAGTTTGGTGAAGGTAAGGTTCCATTTCTAGAGTAGAAGTTAATTCTAAAGGAACAAAGGCTTTCGCTTCATCGATAAAATCAGTATTTTGGGCTTGTAGTGCTTCCACCAAAGGACGATATTGAATTGCCCGTATGCGAAATTTCTCTACTCTATCATCCCATGTCGCAAAATCCATCCAAGCTTTACCGCGTGGTGGTGGGTGCAGAATTAACGTGCCACGATCAAAAGTTAATGTAGGAGTGCGAGCCATAGAGCATAGGGCATAGGGCATAGGGCATAGGGCATGGAACATGAGCCATGATCGGTATACCCACAAACACTACATTACAACCATAATGTTACTATGTGAACATAAATGAGGGGATAAAAGACAGAGGACTCGCTATTGATCAAGTGAAAAAAATTTCTTCATCCCTATGCCCCATGCCCCATGCCCCATGCCCCATGCCCCATGCCCCATGCCCCATAATTCGTTAAAATTAACGTAATGCTTTCTGGTTGGTAGAGTGTCTGAATCCTTATCACTGCGCGATCGCTATCTCGCTTTAATCGATGAAATTGTCCAAAACACGCTCAAGGGTAAGATTAGCTCCCAAGAGCAGGTGTATCAAATGTTGTTAAAAGGTATAACGACAGACACAGGAGAAGTGTTTGAGCTTGCTTTGAGCGATCGCCTCACCTCTACCCAGCAACAAGTAGAAACCGAAAAAGACGAACTCAAGCAAGCAAAAGCTACCCGCAGTTTGAGAGCAATTAAGACGATTCAAAGTCAATGGCAACGGGCTCAAGAGCAAAATAAGGCTAATTATGCGATCGCCTCTGCTGCTAAAGAAATTACTACAGCCGATAGTAAGTTACGTCTAGCTGCATTCTTACGTGTTGTTGATCCTAACCGAAAGTATCCACTTTCCTTACAGCAAATCCAGCAGTTGTCAAAGTCTTTACAAACCTTTGCCCAAGCGGATACTGATATACAGCAAATATCAGATGGTATAATCCGAGGTGTGGCGTCTTGGCAGCGATTACAAGATCAATTGGTAAGTTGGATGTACGAACAAAGCCAAGCACTCGGTTTTGGTGGTATACCTGGAGAACGTGGACCATGGGCAACTTGGGCAAAGCAAGTCAATAGTGAGTTACCAGGATCTTTGTTCCGCACATTGGCAATGGAAAAATCGGTCATTGAGTTTGTTCAACAACAGCGTAGCGTAACCCTCAGTGACTGGGTAGAAATAGCATTAATTTTGCAGTACTTGCAACGAGGTTTAGTCAACTGGTTTGACCAACAGACTTACAATATCCAAGCAGGTTCCAAGTTGTCGATTTCAACTTTCTTGACTTTTGCAGTGATTTGGAGTCAATTGGCAAACGCTTTGGACGAAAGTACAGTATATGGTAAAGCCTCTTCCCAAGTCCTGTTACAAATTCTCCGTACTTTTACGCAGCGTTCTTACTTTCCCCTCTATGGTGGGATTTTTGCCTCTTTTTCTGGTACATATTTACGAGATGCGCTGAATTACTTAAACGAACCACTGCGCCAAGCTGAAGGGACTCAAGAAAAAGCACGAATTCTAACACTTTTAGGGTATTCTCAGAGAGCTTTAGGACAATATGATCGCTCTGCCCAGTTTCATCAGGAAGCTTTGGAGATAGCACGCACCTCAGGCGATCGCGCTTGTGAGATTGCAAATCTTAACCACCTCAGCCGTACCTATGTTGCTAAGGAAGATTATACAGAAGCAATTAATTACAGCCAACGAGCATTAATACTAAGTAGACAAACAGGCGATCGTACAGGAGAAGCCAACGCCTTAGTCAATTTAGGCTACAGCGAAGTTATGCAAGCGCAGCAGACAGAAGATGTAGAACCAGAAACTTATGAAACAGCAATTAACTATCTGCAACAAGGCTTAGCATTATCAGAAAAATTAGGCGATCTTCAAAGCAAAGCTTTATGTGTTAGCAGTTTAGGTATTGCCTTTTTAGTTATTCAACAACCACAAGCAGCTATCAAATACTTAGAAGAAGGCTTTAAGATAGCACAAACTGCTGGTGATTTGCACATGCAAGGTGTGAACTTAGGTAAATTAGCTGAAGCTTATTACCATTTACAAAACCAAGACAAAGCAATTTACACTGGTTGTCTGGGTATGTACTTGTTAAATCAAATTGCTTCTCATGAGTGGCGAAAACCAGCAGGTTTATTGACAATTTTGCATGGACAAATTGGAGCCGAAGCATTCAACAATTTATTACAGCAACATCGGTCTAAAATCATTTCCGTCATTGGAGTAGATGGTTATGATCACATTCCGCATTTGTTAGAAGAATATAAACGAAGTATGTAAGGAGTAAAAAGTTATGCTGAATATAAGCTTGGATGATGAGATAGAAAAGTATTTAGTAGAAATTCTCGCACACGAAAAAACAACAAGCAATGAATTAATAAAACGACTACTGGTGGAACATTGGCAGAGCTTACAACCTCGTAAAACGATTTTAGAGCGAATGGGCGGTTATCCCGAAAATTTACTGAATGGGCCTAGTGATTTATCTGATCGGGATAAACGATACAAGTACCTAGCTGAGCATTTCCAGCGTCGCTATGAAGAAAGCCAGCAGAAACAACAAGCATGACATATTATCGTGTCATTCTTGTTGATAGCTCTTTACTAATAGCATTTTATAATGCTACAGACGCTTATCACACTCAAGTTCGTGGTTTCTTTGCCAACTGTACTAGTGATCTAATAACTACAGTCGCGTGTGTTACTGAAGTAATGTATTTCCTTGCTTTTAATTCGCGAGTGCAAAATACGTTTTTATCGCACTTAACAAATGGTGTATATAGCTGCGAACATCTTACTACTGAGGATTTTACAAGAATTGCTGAACTCAACGCTCAATATGCTAACTTACCAGGAGATTTTGCCGATTTGTCATTGATTGCTATTTCTGAACGTTTGGAAATTGCTGCTATCGCAACTCTTGATAAGGACTTTGATATTTACCGTCGCTATCGACGCTCACCGTTTGAGCGAGTGTTTCGCCCATGATATATCTTGAAACTTATTTTTATGCAAACACTTACATTTCACTATCAAGAAATTAAAGATAAACTAAAAACACAACTAAAAGCTGCAGAGACAACTGAGCAAACTGTCAATATACTTCAGGATGAGATTAACAAGCTCGCAGATTTAAATGGTGATTATATTAGAAGTTTGACTCCATCACAGGCGCGTATTGCCATAGTCATGTTAAAGGAACTGAATCAATACACTAGCATTTTGAGCTTAATCAAATTGCAAGATTTAGAACCGAACGCTGTAGAAAAATCTCATAAAAATGACACTTTATCGCCTTTGACAAAAGTTTCTCAGATAGAAAAAAATCTACAAGCTTTAACATCACCTAATTATTACCAGCAAGTGTTATTACAACCGGTGCAGCGAAACCGTGACGTTATCGGAAGCTTACTTGCTGGTTTTACGACAGGAACGTTTGCTGGCGGTTATACATGGGGATTCATAGGCGCAATAACAGGAGGAGTGATTGGAAAAATACTTCAACCAAAGAAGTTACCGGAGAACATCGATTTTGCTTCACTGCCAGAGCCCCGCAAAAATCAGGTTAAAATAAGTATAGATATCGATAAATTGTTGAATTATCTCTATCAAGCTTTGCAATCAATTGACATTACTGTTGCTGCTTATGGCACAAGAGAAGAGAAAGCACCGTTACCTGGGCTAGAAAATAACCTAGACTTGTTAGAGTACCTGCAAGACTTGATGGCGGATGCGCTGAATCAAGAGACTCAGCTTCCAACTACTGTGCGTAGGCGTATTGAACAAGCTGCAACGATTTTGCGACATTACGGAATACAAGCACAGGTTTATCAACCTGGTGAGAAACAAGACTCGGGAATAGAAGCGGATTTAATGTTTTACTTTGAACCGAGTCTTGATCCAAAAATCACAGACTACGTTACCTTGAAACACGCTTTTGTTAAAGATGATCAAGTGCTTTTACCTGGGTATGTGATCGAACCCAGCCCCAGCCCCTCTGGGGAAGTCAAAAGTCAAAAGTCAAAAGTCAAAAGTCAGGGAGTAGGGGGTGGAATTGATGTTGTCTGATTGGTTATTTTACTTTATTTCTATAAACTCAAATGCATGATTATCACGATATTAAAATTATTGGCTTTGATTTAGGACACGGAGAAACGGCTCTTACTTGGGTGCGAGCAGATAATCAAGAAACTTCTCCTCAAAGTTTGCTGATTAATAATCGTAAAAGTCAAACTACAGCCATCGCCCATCATCCCAAAAAAGGAGTGATTATTGGCGAAATGGCTTATTTAATGCCGGATGCAAATTTTTTTCAAATTGCTTTTAAAACAAGGCATTTTAATGATATAGCATTTCAAAAAAATATTAAAGAATTTGTTAATGCAATTTATCAACATTTAATTGATACTAATCAAATTCAGTCAGGAAATAACAACTATTTTTTTATAGGTTGTCCATCAGGATGGTGGCAAGAAGAAACTGAAAATTATAAACAACTCCTTGAGGAAAGTTCTTTACCAAATGTCACTGTAGTTAAAGAGTCACGTGCTGCTTTGATGCACGCTAAAGAAAGTGGTATCTTCACCATAGAAGAATTACAAAAATCTGTGCTGGTGATTGATATTGGTTCATCTACCACAGATTACACTCTTGTTAAGGGTATGTCTGATACTCCGGTAGATTTTGGGCACGATTTGGGTGCATCACTCATTGACAAAGAAATTCTCAAGAAAACCCTGGAATGTCATAGACAATATAGAGAGGGACGTGAAGAAATTTTACGGCTAGGAGAACTTCTTAGTGATGAAGAAATTTTCCAACTAGAAGAGATTTCGCAGTTAGAGCATATTTTTGAGGAAAACCAATTATACAAGAATCGTTGTGAACTGCGATGCCGTAAGGCAAAAGAAGAGTATTTTTCCTACCAGGATTCTTACGAAGAAACCATTGTTAATGTGGGTAGCGAAGATATTCAAAGACAATATAAGTTTTTGCCTTTGGTTAATGGCAAAATTATGAATGCAATCCTTAACCAACCTGTAGCAGAACTAGGTAATAAAAGTTGGCGTGATGCTTTTCATGACCAATTACAGGCGGTAAAACAGAAATTAGCTCAGCAAGGGATTGAACCTAGTGCTATTCTACTTACGGGTAGTGCTTCTAAGATGTGGTTTGTTCTAGAAATATGTCAAAAAATATTTGCCGATTTGTCTTGCAAAAGAGATGGAGAACCTGAGCTTTCGATTGCTAGAGGATTAGCGCGTTGGGGACGGGTTTATATTCGTACAGCTTGGTTTATGGAAGAAATTAGTCACTTCCTTGATCAAGAATTAACAGGTATCGTTGGGAGTCATATACCTGAATTTTTAGAGAAATTATCACAGGAACTAGCAAATGGCTTGGTAGAAGAAGTCATCAAAAAACAAGTAAAATCTTGGCGCAATCGAGAGATTATAAAGCTTTCAGATTTAGAGTCTCAAATAGGACAAAAAGCTAAAGATTGGTTAACAGGAAGTGATGCAAACCACAAAATGACTAGCTGTCTAATCGAGTGGCTAGCAAGAATTCAGAATGAAGTTAGGGAGAAAACAAATTCAATCTCTAATAAGTATGGTTTACCGCTTGGGACATTTGTTAACAAAACAATTGAATTGAATGACCATACAGGAAAGGTACCTACATCTGTATCTCTAGAGGATTTTACTGGACTTTCTATATTTGTTGGACACCTGGTGGCTTTAATTGTTGGCGTTGTTTTAGCAGGGTTATTTCATATCCTCATTTTTGCAGGGATTATTGCACCTATTGTTGGGATAATAGCTTACTTTGTAGGTGAGTCGTTTGTTAAGGATATAGATATACCTGCTTGGGTGCGCAAATTAGTACCTGATCAGAAAATTGATGAACTAGCTTATCAGCAGAAACCACAATTACAACAAAAGATCCTGGAGACTTTAACCCAAGATCCAACAATATCTATTAAGTTAGCAAAATCTATTAGTGAGTGGCTGAAAGAAACTGTTCAAGAACAAGCGGATAAGGCTAGATTGTTAATTGCTTGACGCATATTATAAACAGTTATCAGTTATATTCTTAACTGATAACTGATAACTGATAACTGATAACTGTTCAATGATTTAAAGAGGAGTAATACTAGCAATCTTACCGCCCTGACGCTGAACTCTCTGCATATGAGGAGTGAGTTCTTCATAAGGAATAATGACGGCTTTGTTAACCCTGCGAACTTTAGGATAACCTGGTCCACTAATTGCTGCAACTTCAACGCGGAAAAGACGACCAGAACCGAAAGCTTTTGATCCACCAAAGGCGCTGTAGGAAGCGTCACCTTTGAGAGCAGGTTGGAAAGCAAAACCACCTGCACCACCGGAAGGAGGTACTACCGTAGATGCAGTATTACGAGCTAGATCCTTCACCAATCGGGGTGCACCACCAATTAACTGTGCACTAGAACTATTGGCAAAGCCTCGATAAAGTTGTAGTAGACGGGGGAATCCAACGGCTCTTTGACCAACACCTGTGGTTTCAAGATCGCGGTAGTAAGGCACAATATTTTCACCAAAGTATGCTTGATACTCGGGAGAGTTAATGTAGGAGTCAATATCTCCATCAAAGCCTTTGGATTGATACAGGTTTAGGTGTTCGGTGATTTCCGATTGGTCATAAGGTGCTCGCCCTAACAGATGCTTAAAGTTAAGCTCAATCGTCCGGCTTTGGAAATTATTGTAGAAGAACTTTTGTTTGTATAGTTCAGATTTAGCAACTAGACGAACAAACTCCTGGACGGTGATCGAGCGATCGCGCAGCAAAGATTCTGGAATTACAAGACGCTCAGACTTAAGCAGATGAGGATTACCTAACACCTGCTGATAAACAGCAAGAATAATCGCTTCAATATCTCTTGGAGTCGCATTGGGACGCAGTTCTAACGGACTAACATCACTAAAAGCTGACGTCCCTAGACGAGGTGCTGCTGTTGTAATAGCCACTTAAAAAACTCTCCTGCAATAATTCTTAATACAATGGCTGACGTTCCCCAAGCTAAAAATGTGGGGAGTCTTCCGGTTATTGGTTATTTAGACAGCGGTCACACTGATGACTTTACTGCCAGCACGACTCAACTGTTGTAGCTTATTGGTTAATTGGTCATAAGAAACGATCAGTTCGGTTGTACTCCGACGCACAACAGGGGATTTGGCTGATGCAGCTTGTAACACTCGCAGTCGGTAGACATTACTACGAGAACCACCTACAGGACCAGAAAGCTGTCCACCAGAAGGAGCTTGGATTGGAGTTGCCAAATTTTTGGAAACTTCCCAAGTTAAGCGGGGTTGTTTTTGTGCTTGTGCGCGATCGCTATTAGCATAACCGCGATAGAGGTGTAACAAACGGCTAAAGCCGATGGCTCTTTGTCCTGGGTGATCGACTTTAAAATCGCGGTGATAGGGGACAATGTTATCGCCAAAACTATCTTGATATTCTACTGATGTGAGGTAAGAATCAATTTCGGCTTCGTACCCTTTAGATATGAATAGATCTAAATGATAAGCAATCTCGGTCTGATCGTAGGGTGCTCGTCCCAGTAAGTGCTTATAGTTCAACTCAATAAAGCGCACATGGAAGTTAGGATACAAAAACTTCTGACGATACAGTTCTGACTCAGCGATCGCTCTAACAAAATCTCGCACCGAAATCAGACCCCGTACCAAAAGCGACTCAGCTCCGACCAACCGCTCAGACTGCATTAAGTGGTCATTGCCTAGCACCTGCTTATAGGCTGCTGAAATTACCGCCTGTACATCATCTTGAGTCCAATTAGGGCGCAATTCAACGGGTTGTGTTTCCTCAAAGGGTTTAATCCCCAATCTCCCTGCTTCTTGTAAGCCAGCCATATTAGTGTTCTCCTAAGAAACTAAATCTCTAAACAACTTTATGTCACAAATTTTTAACTTTAGTGGTGATATTAAAGTTGCCAGGAAAAATAAACAAAACTATCGTATCGATAGATCTGCCTATTGTTCCTGGCAGAGTGCTCAATTAGAGCGAGTTGATGATGTAGTCGATGTAGGAGTTGATTTCAAGTCCTGGGTCACCGCTTAAACCGTGGTTAGCCTTGATGTACTTGAGGGCTTCAGCATACCAGCTGGGAACCAATTCAAAGCGGCTATGCATTTCAGCTAAACCAGCCAATAAGTAATCATCAGCAGGACCTGTACCACCTGCGATCAAGCAGTATTGGACGATTCGGATATAGTAGCCGATGTCGCGTAAGCACTTGGCTTTACCACGAGCATCAGAAGCATAGTTGTTGCCTTCGAGGGTGGTGGTGTAGGGGAACTTCTGGTAAACCGCATTAGCAGCACCTTCCGCCAATTGTTGAGCTTTAGCACCCAGAGCCTTTGCTGCTTCTAAGTCAGCAGTAGCCAAACGCAAGCGACCAAAAGCCACTTGAAGTTCAACGTTGCCTAAGTAACGACCTTGAGAATCAGCAGATGCGACTGCTTCAGTCAATTGGGTTTTCATGATTAGTGATATCTCCCTAGAGTTTTAGAAAGTGTGAACTGGAAAAAACCTTAGTTTTAAAGAGGTTTAGCTTAAACTTTAAGCTTGCGAGTGACGGGATTTTAGCTTACTGCTGCTGCTGCGCGATCAAAGTAGCTGGATAATTCAGCAACCAAAGAGCTACAGTCACCTGGTGTGATGTTGTTGCGATCGTTAGCAATTGCAATAGCAGCTTCCTTCATCTTGAGGACACCGGTTGCCATGGAAGAGGTAGGAACACCTAAAGCCAAATAGGTTTCACGCAAACCGTTCAAGCAGCGATCATCCAGAACACTAGGATCTCCTAGGAATACCGCATAGGTGACGTAGCGCAGAATGATGTCTAGGTCACGTAGACAGGCAGAAACCCGACGGTTGGTGTAAGCATTGCCACCAGGAGCAATCAACTGGGGCTGCTCTGCAAACAAAGCACGACCTGCATCAGTCACAATCTTGGAAGAGTTACCTGTGATACGGTTCACAACGTCGGTGCGCTTTGCTCCATCCTTAACTACAGCCAACAGAGCGTCAATTTGAGCATTGCTGACTAGCTGACCTTGGGTATCAGCTTGGGAAACAACCTTGGTAAAGGCGTCTAACATTTATCCAGCCTCCTAACGTAAGTTATCTGATTACGAAAACTTCTATCTCTCTCGAGAGATTCAGTCCTAGTGATCTGTTTGTACAATGAGCCGGGATCAATTTGTATTACGATTTATTGAGTTCTTTACTACTTTTTACACAGATGTTTACAGAGCGTCGATTCAACCTTCAAAGTTAAACTCTGTAACGTTTTACCTGAGGAGTGCAGATTTGCAATCCCTCGCCCTTGTATAATCGGGACACCTGTTTTAACAGAAAGAATTCAGGATACAGGAGCCAGAATTCAGTATGGAATTCTGCCCAATTACTTCTGATTCCTGAATTCTGAACGCCAGATGCTCTATGCCGGGAAACCCGTCCACCGCACTGGCTCCTTCTGAATTCTGTTTTAAAGCACTGTAAGATTGGGAGTTTTTATAACTGTGGCTATTCCTCTTTTGGCTTATTCTCCTTCTTGTCCAAACCAGCGTGTAGATGCACTAGGCGCTCGGGACGATGAAGCTATCATTTATTCAACCGATGATCTCTTTACACCAGCAGAGATTGATAATCTCATCAATGCTGCCTATCGCCAGATTTTCTTTCATGCCTTCAAGTGGGACCGTGAGATTGTTTTAGAGTCTCAACTTCGTAACAGACAGATCACAGTTCGTGACTTCATCCGTGGATTGCTGCTTTCTAATACCTTCATCGACAGTTTTTATAACAAAAACAGTAATTATCGCTTTGTTGAACACTGTGTCCAAAAAGTTTTGGGACGCAAGGTTTACAGCAACGCAGAGAAGATTGCTTGGTCGGCAGTGGTTATGACAAAAGGGGTCAAGGGGTTTATTGAAGATCTCCTCAACAGTGAGGAATACATCGAGAACTTTGGTGAAAATACTGTTCCCTATCAGCGCCGTCGTATTCTGCCCAGCCGTGTTCTTGGTGAGACTCCCTTTAACATTACCACTCCTCGGTATGACGCTTACTATCGCGATAAATTGGGCTTCCCTCAAGGGATCTGGCAAGAAGCAGTCCGTACCTTCCGCTCCTACGACAAACAACCAAGAACTGGCGACCCCAGTTTGTTCCTCAAAATGGCAGAAACTATCAATCCCAGAGCCGGTAAGCCGAGTTTCACTTCCACCAGCAACATTGATATTGAGAAGTCAGTGCCTTATCGCGGTCGTTAAGTAAAAACTCATCCTTTGGGGATGGGCGATCGCTAACTACCAACAAAATTTAGTTTGTAGTTGCACTTTAGAGGCGCTAAAGTGCAACTACAGACTTTCGGATCTGGTTACAAAAATTTATATATAGAAATCCGGTTTAATTTATGAAAAAATTAACTCTTGTAAAGAGTATAAAAGGGAGCCAGGAGTAGGAAATATTCCTCTTTCATGCTTGGTGGTGAAACTTGTTTGATTGGGACTATCTTAGAAGAAGTAGACCAAACTCAAACTAACCGTATGGTCAACCCTACCATTACCATTCCCCCAACGTTTAAAGTCAGTCACGAGCAGTTCAAGGAACTAGCAGTTGTTAACCGTGATTTAAAACTAGAGAGAAGTGCTGCTGGAGAGCTAATTATTATGCCTCCTACCGGAAGCGAGACAAGCAATCGTAACATAAATATTGAAGGACAACTGTGGCTGTGGAACCGCAAAACAAAATTGGGTATGGTGTTTAACTCGTCTGGTGGATTTCATTTACCAAATGGAGCTGACCGCTCTCCTGATGCTTCTTGGGTAAAATTAGAAAGATGGGAAGCACTTACACCTGAACAAAGAGAAGGTTTTGCTCCGCTATGCCCAGATTTCGTTGTGGAATTAAGATCCCGATCTGATAGCATGGAAACATTGCGAGCAAAAATGACAGAATACATGGAAAATCAAGCTCGTTTAGGGTGGTTAATTGACCGGAAAAGTCGCAGGGTAGAAATATACAGACAAGGTCACGAAGTTGAAGTATTAGACAATCCTACCTCTTTATCAGGAGAAGACATCCTACCAGGATTTGTCTTGGACTTGACAGAAGTTTGGTAATGATCATCATGAAATTTTGTTCGTCGAATTTACCTGCGGGTATGGAAATTGATTTTGTTACCGACGATGTATCAGCGGCTTTTTTACGTGCGGTAGAAGCTGGTGCTGTCCCTGTTGCAGAACCTGAAATTAAGCCTTGGGGAAAAACGATCGCATACGTCCGTGATTTGGATGGAATTCTTATTGCACTTGCTAGTTAAAAATAAATACACATATTTTATTATAATAATTTTAAGTAATATCACGCAAGTATTTTCACTGTTTACGAAGTGACTATATTTCATAGAAAATTTAAAAAGAAAAAAATCAGTACTTGATAAAATTAGAGATAATCCAAAATTAGTCACGTAGTCTGGCGAACTAGATCAGTAATCAATTGATTTTAGTAATATTAGGGGTTGCATAAATAATACAGAGTAGTTGATAACCGTAGTAATACGGCGCAAACCGGAGAAATCTGGAATGCTACTACACTAGATCCTGCGGAAGCCTGTCGTTCTACAAAAAAAGTGTAGATACGGTTCTTGAGGATTCCGTACAATGTCTGGTGGCTTATTGTTCTAGACTGCTATAGCATTTTTCATGGTGTGAGGATCTGCAAGTGGTTGAATTTGTAAACAAAAAAGAGAAACTGTGTCAGGGTTCATTATTAGATCCCAGCAAAGAGGTATTTGGTAATTGGGAAAATAGTTATGCATTTCATATCCAGCAGAATCTTCTGAATGTTGTACGCCAGTTTATAACGATCGCGCTCACCAATGCCAAAACACTCAAAGCTTTAAAAGAAAAAGAGCAGCAGTTAGCCAGACAAAATGAAATTTTGCTACAGAAAAACCGCGAACTTGAACAAAAACAACAGCAAATAAATCTACAAAAACTGGAAATTTTAGAAGCGCAACAGATAAAAGACCAGTTTATAAGTAATACATCTCATGAACTACGCACACCTCTAAATATTATTTTAGGTTTATCGCAAGTGTTATTGCGTCAACGCAATTCGAGCCTGTCGCAAAAGCAACAAGACATGGTGCAAAGAATTCTCAATAATGGCAACCAATTATTAGCGAAAATTGATGATTTGCTTTACTTTAATAAAGTAGAAACTGGTTACGTATCGTTTAAATTAGAAGAATTAAGCCTCACTAATTTGATAGTGAAAGCTATCAACGAACACATCTTTACGGCCGAGAAAAAAAAATTAAGTTTAAATTTTAATATTAATCTTGAAAATCCAATCATTGTCAATGATGCTATTAGACTGAAACAGATTGTTAATAGGCTGTTAGCAAATGCTATAAAATTTACAGAAACTGGTTCTATAGAAGTTAAAGTGTGGGAAATCTCTAAAGATAGAATAGCGATCGCAGTCATCGATAGTGGTATAGGTATTGCTGAATCCGACTTAGAGAAGATTTTTGAGCAATTCTGCCAAGTAGATCAGACAACTACACGCAAATATAGCGGTACTGGTTTAGGGTTGGCGATTACTAAATCATTAGTGGAAATATTACAAGGTACAATTAGCGTTACGAGTACCCTAGGTCAGGGTTCAACTTTTGTAATCGAATTACCAAGATTTGTTAAAAACAAGTTGTCTTAACTATTACAGGGAACGGACGCAAAGCTACCTTCTAAAAAGGTTAAATCATTTTTTATTTCTCGCCTAGTGTACCACTGTGTTAAGGTTTAAGTAGCATTGTAGTTCACCTCCATGGGAGTTATCTATTAGGAGGATAAAGCAAAATGCCCGTACACGATATTATCGTCATCGGAGCGTCAGCAGGCGGAGTTGAAGCGCTGAGTTATCTGGTAAGCAAGTTACCGCAAAATTTGAATGCTAGTCTATTTGTAGTACTTCATGTACCATCCCACGGCACCAGTGTTCTACCACGAATTCTAAGCAGAGCAGGAGTTTTGCCGGTATCTCATGCGAAAGATGCCGAACCAATTGTTAAAGGGCACATTTATGTTGCTCCGCCCGATTACCATTTACTAGTTAAACCTAAATATATCACTTTATCTCGGGGTCCCAGAGAAAACGGTCATCGTCCAGCAATCGACCCATTATTTCGTACAGCAGCACGAGGGTACGGGGAGAGAGTGGTTGGTGTTGTGCTAACAGGGTCGCTAGATGATGGTACAGCAGGACTGAAGGCAGTAAAAATCCGACATGGTCGTGCGGTGGTTCAAAGTCCCGAGGATGCAATGTATCCTGGAATGCCTCTTAGTGCTGTCCAAAATGTAGATAATATTGATTACATCTTACCGTTATCTGAAATACCAAATATTTTAATAAATTTAGCTTCTACGCCTGTAGAAGAAAAAGAACAAAACCCCAGTCCTGGAGAATTAGAAGAGGCTCCTATTATAAAAAATAATCCACCTGATAATGATCACTAATAATCATTTGACACTCTCCGCTCTAAAGAGACGGAGATTCTTAAGACCATGAGCGTCTTAATATCCTGCTTTCACAGGTTACGCACCGCTCAATACGTTTGCCTTGAAGGCGTACTGATAAGCCAGTGCGTTGGACGGGTTTCCCGGCTTGAAGCACAGCCGCGTGTCTCCTCAAGAGTGTTTTAGGCGTGACTTCCTCCCAGTGCGGGAGTAGGTTTTATTTAAATGTCTTTTACTGACATATCCAGACTTTAACACAAAGCCGCCCTAAAATGACGGGGTTTTAAACCCAAATTTTTTGATAAATTTTCTTAACCGAACCGTATTGAGGGTATTCCCACCTATTGTAAGGGCGTAGCCTCCCTATTCTTGCAGAGTATGCCAGAAAGCCCCTACAAGTTGGAAATCAGCATTATCCGTTAGTATACATGATATTCAATTTGTTTTGCTGGGGGAATTTTTTTGTGTCAAATCACATAGCACAATTTTTATATATTTAGTCAATATACTTTAAATTATGAAAATTTAAAATCAGCTATTAATTAAAAACCTGAAATTATGACTTCTAAAGAAACGAATCCAGAACTAGAAAATCTTTTAGAGTACATTAAAGCTAACCGGGGTTTTGATTTTAAAAACTATAAACGTACGAGTTTAAGCCGTCGTATTGGTAAGCGTATGCAATTTCTTGGTCTGGAAAGCTACAGTGAATTTCTTGATTACTTGGAAGTACACCCAGATGAATTTGTTAAGTTATTTAACATAATTTTAATCAACGTCACTGCTTTCTTTAGAGACCCAGAAGCCTGGCAGTACGTAGCTAATGAAATTATGCCCCGGATTGTTGCCCAAAAACATCCTAACAAACCAATTCGGGTATGGAGTGCAGGATGTGCTTCTGGAGAGGAAACCTACTCTGTAGCTATGCTATTGGCTGAAGCTTTAGGTATGGAGCAGTATTCATCGCGAGTTAAAGTTTTCGCCACCGATGTGGATGTGGAAGCTCTCAATCATGCTCGTCAGGGAAATTATAGCGTTAAGGACGTTCAAGGAGTGCCTCATAACTTGCTAGAAAAATACTTTGAGCAGGTTAATGGTGTCTACACAGTCCAGAAAGAGCTGCGTCGCTGCGTGATCTTTGGTCGTCACAATTTAGCTCAAGATGCACCCATATCCAGAATCGATTTGCTCATTTGCCGTAATACCCTAATTTACTTAAACACAGAAACTCAATCTAAAATTTTAGATCGATTTCACTTCGCTTTAAATGACGCTGGGTTTCTATTTTTAGGAAAAGCAGAAATGTTGTTTACTCGTAACCATTACTTTATACCCATTGATTTAAGGCTTCGTGTTTTTACTAAGAATTCCCATGGTGACATGCGTGATCTGCTTTTTAATATGGTTCAGTTACAAAATCAGCAGCCTGCTCTTGAAATGGAGGACCAGGTGTGGATTCACGAAGCTGCTTTCGAGATTGATCCAGTTGCCCAAATTGTTGTAGATCTGAACAATTCAGTGTTGCTAGCCAACTTCCAAGCGCAGACACTGTTTAATATCCATCCTAAAGATTTGGGTCGCCCGTTGCAAGAGTTGGAGCTTTTTTACAGACCAGTAGAGTTGGGTTCGGGCATTGAGCAAGTTCACAAGAGTTGTCGCGCTGTCACTTTAAAAGATATTGAATGGTTTAAGTCCGAAAGGGAATTGAGATACTTTGACGTGCAGATTCTACCTTTATTAAAGGGCAACACTAAGAATCTGTTAGGCGTAAAGATTATTTTCGATGATGTTACATGTTTTAATCAACTTCAAGAGGATCTCGTAAATACTAACCAGGAGTTGGAAACAGCTTATGAAGAACTGCAATCGACTGTGGAGGAGTTAGAAACCACTAATGAGGAACTTCAGTCTACTGTAGAGGAGCTAGAAACCACTAACGAGGAACTTCAATCTACCAACGAAGAATTAGAAACAATGAATGAAGAGTTGCAATCCACTAACGAAGAATTGCAATCAATTAATGAAGAACTGCGCCACCGTAGTGACGAACTTAACAGAGTCAACAGCTTTTTTGAATCGATTCTCACAAGTCTTCGTGCTGGAGTAGTAGTTCTCAGTTCAGATTTACTTATCTTGATTTGGAATCGCAAAGCCCGGGATTTGTGGGGTTTACACTCTGATGAAGTTGTTTTGCAGCATTTTTTCAGCTTGGATATTGGTCTCCCGCTTGAACCACTCAGACAACCTATACAGGCTATTATAACCAGAGAACAGCAATTTTACCAAGTGGTCTTGAATGCCAGAAACCGTCGTGGTAAAGCAGTCCTCTGCCAAATCACTTGCACTCCATTAATCGCTACAGGGTTAGAAATCCAGGGAGTTATACTATTAATGGAGGAACATGAGCAAGATAATGAGCCATTCAGCGCTAATGACTGATGACCATAGATAGAGTCTAGATCAAGTTTTGCCCAAATACACTGTAAGTAGCTTTATGGGTAAAGGGGGTAAGAATGTGAATCTAGATAAGTTTGCACAGCAGATTGATCAGGTGCGCCAGCGTACAGAGACGCTAGATCAACATGTTAGTGAATCATCCTTAGCACGACAAGATTTGCTGGCGCAAGCTTTAGATAGACTCAAAGTTGCTCTGGAAGAATTGCACTCAGCTGAAGAAGAGCTGCTTGTGCAAAACGAGGAGCTAGCAAATGCTCAAAAATTAATAGAACAAGAGCGACAACGCTACCAAGAACTATTCGACTTTGCTCCAGATGGGTATTTGGTAACAGATTGCGACGGAAAAATCTTAGAAGCTAATCGGGCAGCTGTTAACTTGCTCAAAGTTTCTAAAAAAATGCTCACAGGCAAACTAGTCATCAACTTTATTCTGAATGAAGATCGCCGAGCCTTTCGTACCCAACTGCTGCAACTCCGTAAGATGGGACAAATCCAGGAGTGGGAAGTCCGTCTGCAACCACGTCAAGATGAGCAATTTTGCTGCTCGATCAATGTAGCCACTGTATACGATCACGAAGATAACCCATTAGGTTTGCGCTGGTTATTGCGCGACATTACAGCACGCAAGCAAGCAGAAGAACAACTGGGCTCGATTCAACTCCAGAATTTACAATTACAAGAAGCCACACGGATAAAGTCCCAGTTTATGTCGGTGATGTCTCACGAATTGCGTACCCCAATGAATGCTATTTTGGGGTTTTCTCAATTATTATTGCGCCGCTATTACCATTTGTTCCCGCCTGAATTAAGAACTATGGTAGAAAAAATTATCAACAGTGGTAAACATTTACTGGCACTGATCGAGGATATACTTGACTTCTCAGCATTAGAGGCAGGTAAGGTAGATCTACAACTGCAAGAATTTAACTTAGTTGATCTGGTAACAACGACTACACAACAATTGCATTTTCTTGCTGAGCAGAAAAACTTAACTTTGGCTGTTCATACAGAAATCGAAAACCCGCTAATTGTAAATGATAGCGATCGCGTACGGCAAATTTTAGTTAACCTGCTTTCCAATGCCATTAAGTTTACAGACGGTGGTGGCATACTTATAGAATTGCAGGAACTAAATCAAGACAGACTTACACTAACTGTCAGAGATACAGGTATTGGCATACCAGAAGCCGAATTAAAAAATATTTTTCAAGGATTTTGGCAATTAAATCAGTCTACAACACGCAAATATGGTGGCACAGGTTTGGGACTGGCAATTGTAGATAAATTGCTCCGTTTGATGAATGGAACCATCACTGTCGAAAGTAAACAAGATCAAGGTTCAACCTTTCGTGTCGTTTTGCCAAGACAAGTCAAAAAATCAGCGTCTGAATAGGGTGTAGGGTGTGGATACCTTACACCCTACACCCTTTGAACGACAGCAGCCTTCTTTCGTAGCAAAATTGCCATCCTCTATCAAAAGGTATAATAATCGTGTAGCAGCATGTCAGCCAGGATACCTTCTTGGCATGAAAAAACTAAATCTCTTATGTCAATACCTATGTCAGAATTATGGGCGAATTTTTTTAGCAGCGGATCATTTATTCCACATGGGCATTGCTATCTATGGAGAACTGATTTAGTTTGGCTACACATAATTTCGGATGCTCTAACAGCGATCGCGTACTACTCTATACCAGCTATTTTATTCTACTTTGTCTACAAACGGCGAGATCTCCCTTTTTCTTCGATTTTTCTGCTATTTAGTTTATTTATTGTAGCTTGTGGCACCACCCACATAATGGATATTTGGACACTGTGGTACCCAACGTATTGGTTATCAGGGTCGATCAAAGCTATAACTGCAATTGTATCTATGTTTACTGCCGTAGAGCTTCTACCCTTAGTTCCACAAGCTCTAGCACTTAAAAGTCCTGCTCAGTTAGAACAACTGAACCAAGAGCTTCAAATACAAATAGCAGAGCGGTTGCGTTTTGAGGAAGAACTGAAAAAATATCAAAATCATTTAGAGGAGTTGGTTAGTCTTCGCACTAAAGAGATTACCAAGGCTAATGAGCAATTACAACATAGTGAGGAGCAGTATCGTTACTTGGTAGAGGCTATTCCCAAACTGCTATGGACAACTGATATTAACGGCGAATGTAACTATTGTAATCATAAATGGTGCGAGTACACTGGGCTAACATTGGAACAGAGTTCGGGTTTTGGTTGGTTAGCAGCATTGCATCCAGATGACGCACAACATGCCTATGAGGTGTGGTGGTCTGATGCTATAAAAACCGGCACTTTATGCGAAAATGAGTATCGATTCAAACAAGCTTGTGATAACTCCTATCGCTGGCACTTAGTGCGAGGCTTGCCGATTAAGGACGAGCAAGGTCGTGTCGTCAAGTGGTTAGGAATTTGTACTGATATCGAAGCACAAAAACAAATACAACAAGAACGCGCCCACCTACTGGAATTAGAACAAGCAGCAAGAGCTAAAGCAGAAACAGCCAATCGAATTAAGGATGAATTCCTAGCGGTTCTCTCCCATGAGCTACGCACGCCCCTGAACTCAATTCTCGGTTGGTCTAAGTTATTGCAAAACCCCAAGCTTGACCAAACAAAGAAATCTCAAGCAATCTCAACAATCGAGCGTAATGCGAATTTACAAGTTCAACTTATTGAAGATTTACTGGATATCTCGAAAATTTTACAAGGAAAGTTAACGCTCAATCTAGCAAGTATTAACTTAGAATATATAATATTATCCGTAATAGAGACATTACGTTTTGCCGCAGAAAGCAAGTCGATTCAAATCAATACAGTTTTTGAACCGAATATAGGGAAACTGATGGGAGATTCGACTCGTTTGCAACAAGTTGTTTGGAATCTTCTTTCCAATGCTATCAAGTTTACACCTAATGGTGGAACTGTAGAAGTAAGACTGTTATCACAAAAAAAGGCTGATAATAATTCTCACTCACCAAGTGTAGATTATGCTGAAATAGTTGTCACTGATACAGGTAAGGGGATTAGCTCTGAATTTTTGCCTTACGTGTTTGATTACTTTCGGCAAGCTGACACTGGTACTACCAGAAGATTTGGTGGATTAGGGTTGGGACTGGCTATTGCGCGTAATATAGTTGAAATGCATGGTGGAACTGTCAAAGCAGACAGTCTTGGCGAGGATCAGGGAGCAACATTTATTGTTAGGTTACCACTTGTTCAAAATGAAAGCTCAAGTGAGACTGATGAACAAGAGCAGCCATCGTCTTTAGCTGAAAATTCCTTCTCTTTGGCTAACAAGCAGATTTTAGTTGTTGATGATGATGCTGATTCGCGAGATTTTGTTGCTTTCGTCTTAGAGCAAGACGGTGCAGAGGTTATTGCAGTTTCTTCGGGATATGAGGCTTTAGAACTTCTAGAACAGTCAAAAAAGTTAGATATATTGATCAGCGATATCAGTATGCCAGGTATGGATGGCTATATGTTAATCCGTCAAGTCAGAAGCTTGACACCAGAACAAGGAGGAGAAATTCCTGCGATCGCCCTCACTGCGTTTGCTAGACAGTACGATCAGGAGCAAGCACTCGCATCAGGCTTTCAAATACATTTATCTAAGCCTATTGACTCAGAAAAATTAGTTGCCGCCGTGGAAAGACTTTTGATTAAGAAATAAGTATTTTATCAAAAAACTTGGCATAATTAATGTTCGCAGAATATACTGTGGTAATTAAGCTACAACAATTTATGACGTTTACTTACCAGGGTTATTTAATAGAGATTCTACCAACCAAAAACTCCAGATGGAGAGGATATATTTGGCATTTTGGTGAAAAGGGAGTGGTTCATACTCCAGATTGTAACTATCCTGAGATAGCAAGAAAAAAAGCAATTAATTTGGTGGATTTACAAGCTAGTTAGAGGATGGGGCATGGGGCATGGGGCATGGGTTGTTTTTAATTAATCCTGCTCCCCTGCTCCCCCTGTTCCCTACCCCCTGACTTTTGACTTTTGACTTTTGACTTTTGACTTCCCCCCAGGGGCTACTCCCTCTGCGCTATTCTCAACTTAGCAGAACGAGAACGAGGGTTATCGTCAATTTCTTCCTCTGCAGCAGTAATTGGCTTTTTTGTCAATACTCGCAATGATGGTGAGTTGCGGAAACCATGCTTTACTATGCGGTCTTCAAGACTATGAAAGCTGATAATAGCGATTCTACCGCCTGGGATAAGGGCTTTTGGGGCTTGATCAATAAAAGTTTCTAGAGATTTTAACTCGTCGTTAACGACAATTCGCAAAGCTTGGAAAACACGGGTGGCGGGGTGAATTCTGCCGTGACGGTATTTGGGAGAGACACAATATGCGATCGCGTTCGCTAACTCTAAAGTCGTGTGAAAAGGACGTTTTTCCACAATACGTCTAGCCATTCGCCTTGATAATCGTTCCTCACCGTATCTAAAAAAAATATCTGCTAATTCAATTTCATCTGAGTTATTTATAATATCAGCAGCCGTCAGAGATTGGCGCTGATCCATCCGCATATCAAGACTAGCTTCGTGGCGAAAACTAAAACCTCGCTCTGGCGTATCAAGATGGTAAGAACTCACGCCTAGGTCTGCGATTATACCATCAAAAGTTTCCTCCTGAAACTTTTGAGCAGCAAAATTGGTAAGAATAAATTTTACACGGTTATTGTACTCAAAAAGTTCCTTTTTCGCTGCTAAAAGAGCCTGCTCATCTTGGTCAAGCGCAGTAACTCGCACATCTGGTGCAGCTTCTAAAATCAGGCGACTATGACCACCACCGCCTACTGTCGCATCCAAATAATGCCCACCAGGACGAACTGCTAAACCCTCAATAACCTCCCGACTCAAAACCGGAATATGGGAAAAGGTTGATTCTTCTAGATCAAGTAGGGTTTCGCGATCGCTATTCATAACAAAGTTGAAATCAACGGTTTAGTTAAACAAATAAGACTTGTCTTCTGCAAGCCCTATCCGCCTGGCGGTGGCGTTATTGACTTCTTCAGCATAGCTCCTTAGCTGCCTTCTTAACGGATTTTCCTGGTTGTATATCAATATAATGGGACTAATGGCTTAAAAATTAAACACCTTGATCAATCCGCAGACCCTACTTGCGGTATTTCAGTGTGTTTACAGTAAATGCATCTGAGTATTGAGGGTTGACTCCACAAGTGTTCACAAAGGGGAGATTACTAAATTAATGGCAAGACTAGAAACTAGAACCGAACCAATGGTGCTCAATATGGGTCCTCATCACCCCTCAATGCACGGGGTTATGCGGCTCATTGTCACCTTAGATGGTGAGGATGTTATTGATTGTGAACCGGTAATCGGCTACCTACACCGGGGAATGGAAAAAATTGCGGAGAACCGCACCAACGTTATGTACGTTCCCTACGTAAGTCGCTGGGACTACGCAGCGGGAATGTTCAACGAAGCTGTGACTGTTAACGCACCAGAAAAACTGGCAAATATTCCTGTTCCCAAACGCGCTAGTTATATTCGCGTTATTATGTTGGAGTTGAATCGCATTGCCAATCACTTGCTATGGTTTGGTCCATTCTTAGCTGACGTTGGCGCTCAAACTCCTTTCTTTTACCAGTTCCGTGAACGAGAAATGATTTATGACCTGTGGGAAGCCGCCACAGGTTATCGAATGGTTAATAATAACTACTTCCGTATTGGTGGTGTAGCTGCTGACTTACCCTACGGTTGGGTTGACAAGTGCTTAGACTTCTGCGACTACTTCTTGCCTAAAGTAGATGAATATGAGCGCTTAGTTACCAATAACCCTATCTTCCGTCGTCGTGTTGAGGGTATTGGTACTATCACCCGTGAAGAAGCAATTAACTGGGGTCTATCTGGACCAATGTTACGTGCTTCGGGAGTGAAATGGGATCTCAGAAAAGTTGACCATTATGAATGTTACGACGACTTTGACTGGGAAGTACACTGGGAAACAGCAGGTGATTGCTTAGCTCGTTATTTCGTGCGGATGCGAGAAATGCGCGAGTCTGTTAAGATTATTCGTCAAGCAATCGCAGGATTACCAGGTGGACCTTTTGAAAACCTAGAAGCCAAGAGAATGGCCGCTGGTAAAAAATCTGAGTGGGACGGTTTTGATTACCAGTATATTAGTAAGAAAGTTGCCCCCACCTTCAAGATTCCTAAAGGCGAAATCTACTCGCGAGTAGAAAGTGGCAAAGGTGAATTAGGTATTTATTTGATCGGCGATGATAACGTTTTTCCTTGGCGTTGGAAAATTCGTGCTGCCGATTTCAATAACGTCCAAATTCTCCCTCATTTACTCCGAGGCGTAAAAGTTGCAGACGTCGTGGTCATTTTAGGTAGTATCGATATCATCATGGGTTCAGTAGACAGATAACCATTGTAGGGTGCGTTACGGCTTGCTATAACGCACCTAACTTGACTGCTTAGGATATTCTGAATCCTGAATTTTCAATTCTGACTCCTGATTTGACTTAGTACCCAGGAAGTGGGAAGCTATTTTAGATTGCCAGATACTTCAACGTTAGAACCGCTACAAAATATGCCACCACTACAACAAGACGAACCCTCATTTCCACTCCCTACTACTGGTAATTGGTACTTACTCAACGTTCGCTCCAAAAAACGGGAATCGTTTTTGAAGTATTTAAATCTTGCTATTGCTCAACACAATTTACAAGAAGTCATCCTAGAAGTCCAAATTCCACAAGACAAAGTTTACGAAGATATCGTTTTGGTGAATTTAAGCAACTTTAATATAGCAAATTCTGAACTAAAAAAAGTTGAGCATTTTCAAAGTATTCAGCGTAAACCATTATCTCTACAACAAGTCAGTCGCATGATCCGAACAGAATAATTTAATTGGATAAAATCTAAAGTTGTCAGCGAAGTTTTGACTCAATGCATGGTAAATTGCGTCAATAGCCCTTTGCTGCGTCCTTTTGCACCCTTGCAAACAGTAAACATAAAAATAGCTTATTACTTATCTTCAAGAGTGTGATAGATTCAGCATATTTTATTCTGTGAATATGAAGATACTAAATCCTATCACAAAAGAAATACAAAATCTATACAAATATATTAAATTTTTCTAAAAAATAGAGAAGATCCTCTGAAATATGAAATATACCTCTTTATAAGAGTCAATAGATCTGGGTGAGAAACACAAATCATTCAGCGAGAAGTTATTGACTACTTTTTGAGTTATTGAGATAAGTTTAATTCAACTAAAGATTTTTATGTTGGAACGTAGAGCGGGTGTTGAGATTTCTAACTCTCAAGGAACACAAAATTTCTTTGTAGTTGGCATTGGAGCATCCGCAGGAGGGCTTCAGCCTCTAGAAGAGTTTTTCGAGCATATGCCTATCGATAGTGGGGCTGCTTTTGTAGTGATTCAACACCTCTCCCCAGATTTTAAAAGCCTCATGAAGGAATTACTAGAGCGGCGCACCGGTATGACTATCTATCGGGCAACAGAAGGAATGCAATTAGAACCAAACACGGTGTATCTCAATCCTCCTGGTAAAAATTTAGTTGTGGAAAACCACCGGATACATTTACTAAACCAGGAAGGTAGAAATTACCACGGATTGAACCTTCCTATTGATATCTTTTTAGAATCTTTGGCTAAAAATTATAATGAGCAAGCTATTGGCATAATTCTATCGGGAACAGGTACTGATGGCACAAATGGCTTGAAGGCAATTAAAAAAGCTGGCGGTTTTACTATGGTGCAAGAACCCGATACAGCCGAATTTGCTGCAATGCCGCGTGCAGCGATCGCTACAGGAATGGTTGATCGATCTGTATCTCCGCAACAATTGGCACAGATAACTAATCAGTTAGTGCGATCGCGCAAAACCCCAAATACATTAAGTCCAGAAACAACAGCTTTCTTTAACTCTCATAACTTAGAGCGTATTACCGAGATCATTGGCGAGGAAGATGATACTGATTTTTCCCATTATAAAACCAGTACTTTATTGCGACGCATCGAGCGTAGATATCTCATTACTGGTTGCAATGAGGTTGATGAATTTATTCACTTATTAGAAACCTCAGCCCAAGAGCGATCTATTTTGCGTAGCGAGATACTAATTCACGTTACTCAATTTTTCCGAGATCAACCAGCTTGGGATTTCCTCGAAGCCGAGGTGATTCCTCAATTAATCGCTAAAGTCCCTCCTCAGGAGGAGCTACGTTGTTGGGTAACAGCTTGTGCTACGGGAGAGGAAGCTTATTCTTTAGCCATACTTTTAGACGAAGCTATAGCTAAGTCGGATAAACCAGTAAAATTTAAAATTTTTGCGACTGATATTGATAAAGGCGCTTTAGAAAAAGCGATTCATGGTATTTATCCTGAGACTATTATCAACAATATTAGCCCTGAACGATTAGAAAATTACTTCGTCTATAAAAATAACTCTTTGCAAGTGATTCGTCACTTAAGAGAGAAACTATTATTTGCATCTCACGATTTGACAAAAGATGCGGCTTTTACTCGCATGAATTTAATTAGTTGTCGTAATGTCTTAATTTATCTACAATCGGATTTACAACAACAAGTATTGCGAAATCTTCATTTTTCTTTAGCATCTAAAGGTATTCTGTTTTTAGGCGAAGCTGAAACTCTTGGTCAGATAGAATCTGAATTTCAACCGCTTCATAATAAACAAAAAATTTATCAAAAGTCTAGGGATATTAAATTACCTGTAACCTATAAAGGAATTGAAAATCATCGTCGTTTATCTCAACCCTTTTCTTTATCTCAAAACTGTGATAGGAATCGTATTGAACCTATGCTCGAGAGAGTCTTTAGTAGTTTTTTGTCTAAAAATAAAGCAACCTGCTTTTTAGTAGATCGAGACCATAAAATTTTTCATATTTTCAACGATAGTTTAGAAGTATTAAAATTACCTTTAGGTAGAACAAAAACTGACGTTACAAAACTGGTTCCTTCTAATTTACAACTGCCTTTAACTACTGCCCTACATCGTGCTAAGCGAGATTTTTGTAAAGTATGTTATGCAGGTATAAAATTAGATAAAAAATCTATAAATTCTAATATCAACTGGAGTTTGGACTAATCCGGTTTCGACCAGCAGTTAACAAGCAAGGGCAGGACAGAGGGACTCAACTTCAAATTTGAAGCTGAGTCAAGCGGCAGGATCAAGAAATTAGCCGAAACTAAGCAG